>Ga0115002_10000167_pt1 | contig 92956 bp, 90 predicted proteins | sample ArcticOcean_MG_C_8_FD_89576 | JGI IMG/M metagenome (GOLD analysis project Ga0115002, IMG submission 89576) | Marine microbial communities from western Arctic Ocean - ArcticOcean_MG_CB11_86 | ecosystem: Environmental > Aquatic > Marine > Oceanic | place: Arctic Ocean: Canada Basin | collected... | reverse complement strand
TATATGCTTAGGGGTGTATCGAGATCAGAAAGCACCCTTCGAGTCATGGGAACTCGTTCGTAAGTACTTGATTTTCCTTTTAAGTATGAGCTTTTCACGAGCTGGGTACCTTACGTTTGACACTAAAAAGCGTGGTCATTCTTGCTGACAGATTTTTCGCTATTAAACCAGAGAGAAAGCAGAATTGTAACGCTGAGGTTAGGAATTAATGCAATTATTCCAGGGTGAAAGCCAAAAATTTTCCCGTGTACTACAAAAGATAAATTCCCAAACGCCATAATTAAAGCTGACATGACCCCAACTATTAGACCCGCCATTACTGCCCAACCATCAAGCTTTTTCCAATTTATTCCCACAATAAACACTGGGACTAACTGTAAGAGCATATCCAGCTTTCGATCAAGAAGTTGGACCAATGATGCTTTATCCTTGAGCATGATTGCTAGAACAACCAAAAGAGCGAGCATCAGGCAAGAGAGAGTTTTTCCTAAATGCGTAAGGTTCTCTTCCGACAGACGTTGAGGGAAGAGTTTCGCGAAAACATCTTTAGTGAGCATAGATGATAGTGAGAGTAGCGCTGAGTCTGCTGTCGACATCATCGCAGCAAGAATTGCTGAAAGAATGAGTACCACAAGCATATGGCCTAACGCGGAGTGCAGCTGTACCTCCCTAAGCACCCGACCAAAAATCTGATCAGAGGAAGCGCCCTCAAGGCCAGGGAGGTAGGCGAGGGCCATAATGCCGGCGATCACTGAAATAATCATTGTAGGTATAGGCATAAAAGCCATTAGAGCCATGCTACGTTTTAGTGTTTTTAGTGAGCTTGCAGCGTAGATTCTTTGTATTGCTTGAGGGTAAAGGCATATACCAAAGCCAACAGCAAGTATGTAGGACAGCCACTGGCGGCACTGGTCAGCCGATGGGACTAGGGCTTTTCGCGAGCCAGTATTTAAATCGACGTGAATTAGCATTTGGGTTGCCCTATCAAGAGGACCAAAGCGGTCGAATAACATTACTATTAAGACCGAGAAGCCAATCAATAACACACCACCTTGCAGTGCGTCGGTCCATACAACCGCGCGCATACCTCCTAGAGTCCCATAAGCGAGCATGATAAGCGCAAGAATAACAACCCCTGCGTTGTAAGAGGTTACTCCTGACTCAGGATTAAGCCCTTGCATAGCTCGTCCCATCGCCATCAATTGTGCTAACAGGAAATTAGCGAGCACCGTTACCATTACGATAGTGACAAGCAACACTAATAATTTATTTTGATATCGATTCTCTACGTAGTCACCGGGTGTTAAGAACCTGTTTTTTTTTGCCAGTAAATGCAGCTTAGGAGCGAATAGAAGATATACGACAATTACTGCTGTCATGAAGTGTAAGCTCACGATCCATGCGTACCCTATCCGATAGGTAGCTCCAGTAAAAGCGAAGAATGTATTACCACTGTATTGAGTAGCGAACAAGGTCATAAACAACATTAGAGTTCCGAATCCACGCCCAGCTAAATAGAAATCCTGCATTGTGTTTTCAGTTCTAGCCTTTTTAGCAATCCAGCCTATTATGAGAAGAGATCCTAGGTAGAGGCTGACAAAAAGCCATGCTCCTAGACTTAAGGGGGCGAGATCATTCATCAGTAGTGTCGGTTTGCGACTGCAGGGCAACAGCCGTAACGATAGAAGCTAGTATGGAAACCACAATTGAACTGATGACCCAGCCAGGAAATCCCATCCAGACTAGAGTGCTATCTGCGGGCCAATACCAGGGAATACCCAAGCAAAGTAGAATCAAATATATTAAAAGAAGGCCCATATGGAAATTAAAAGCAGTGTCTAATGTGTTTTTTTTAGTATTTTCATGGCTCGTTCAAGGCCGTCTATAGTAAGCGGGAACATGCGATCTGAGACTAGTTCTTTTACCATACTAATTGAGGGGATATGGCCCCAGTATTCTTCTGGTTGAGGATTGATCCACACAGCATAAGGAAATACCGCTAGCAATCTCGCAATCCATGTGGCGCCGGCTTCTTCATTCCAATGTTCAACGCTTCCACCAGCGTTCATGATCTCGTAGGGGCTCATTGTCGCGTCACCCACAAACACTATTTTATGATCTGCACGGTACGTTCTCATCAATTGTTGTGTTGGTATTTTGGCGTGGAAGCGCATTGTATTGTCTTTCCAGACTGTTTCATATAAGAAGTTATGAAAGTAGTAATATTCTAGGTGCTTAAACTCGGTTTTTGCCGCTGAAAAAAGTTCTTCACAAACCTTTACATATGGATCCATCGATCCACCCACATCAAGAAAGAGCAAAATTTTTGTAGCATTACGTTTTTCAGCCACCATTTTTATATCGAGTAAGCCCGAGTTTCGCGCAGTGGATTTTATTGTGTCGTCGAGGTCAAGTTCATCTTGAGCACCTTCTCGCGCGAATTTCCTAAGCCCACGAAGAGCAAGTTTGATATTTCTTGTGCCAAGTTCTACTTTATCATCTAAGTTTCGATACTCTCTTTTATCCCATACTTTAACAGCACGGCCCTGCCTTCCTTTTTCTTGGCCGATCCTAACTCCTTCAGGATTATAGCCTTCTGCGCCAAATGGCGATGTGCCACCTGTGCCAATCATTTTGCTTCCACCTTGATGTTTTTTCTTCTGTTCCTCGAGCCGCTTTTTGAGCGTTTCCATGAGCTTGTCCCAGCCACCTAGAGCCTCAATTTGCGCCTTTTCTTCCTCAGTGAGATTGAGTTGTTTATGGGCTTGAAGCCATTCTAAAGGTATCTCTCCTACAATTTCGTCGAATAGCATTTCTTGTCCCTTAAAATGTTCGCCAAAAACCTGGTCAAACCGATCAAAAAAACGCTCATCTTTGACTAGACATGTGCGCGCTAAATAATAGAAATTATCGACACTATAGTCCGCAATTTTTGCTTCAAGCCCCCCTAGCAAAGTCATCCACTCGGTGATGGTGACAGGAATTTGAACCTTTCGGAGCTTGTAAAATAAGTCAGTTAGCACGGTTTCGTCTTGACATAAAAACTAGCCGCTCAAACAAGTGCACGTCTTGTTCGTTTTTAAGAAGAGCCCCATATAGTTTAGGAATCGCTTTACCTGTGTCCGTATCTCTCAGGGTTTCGGCAGGGATGTCATCCGCTACTAGCAGCTTAATCCAGTCTAGTAGTTCAGAAGTGGAAGGTCTTTTCTTCAGTCCGGGTAGATCTCGCAGCTCGAAAAAACAGCTTAATGCTTCTGCCAGCAAACGTTTTTTTACGTCAGGATAGTGAACCTTGACAATTGACTCCATTGTGGTCGGATCGGGGAAAGCGATATAGTGAAAGAAGCACCTTCGCAGGAATGCGTCCGGGAGCTCTTTTTCATTATTACTTGTGATTATAATAATAGGCCTGTTACGCGCTTTAACTGTCTGTTTGGTCTCATATACAAAAAATTCCATCCTATCGAGTTCTTGCAGCAAATCATTTGGAAATTCGATATCTGCTTTATCTATTTCATCTATAAGTAGAACGGCTTGTTCTTCAGCTTCAAACGCTTCCCAAAGTTTGCCTTTTATAATGTAGTTAGAGATGTCGTGTACTGCCTCTTCCCCTAGCTGTGAATCTCTCAGCCGCGCTACGGCATCATACTCATACAGACCTTGCGCTGCTTTTGTCGTCGATTTGATGTGCCATTGAATTAGGTTTTTTCCGAGAGACGAGGCAACCTCTTCCGCTAATATCGTTTTCCCCGTTCCAGGTTCACCTTTTATGAGCAGAGGTCTCTCAAGCGCGATTGCAGCGTTCACGGCCAGCATCAGGTCTTCGGTTACAATATAGTTATCAGTCCCGTCAAAGCGTTTTTTTGTCATAATTTACTACTTTATATTTTGTATGGTTAACAGTCAGTTATAAATAGTTTAAAGGATGTCGATACGTTTCCCAAACATTAGCATTTTCTATCTACTCTATGTCCCGTCGGCTTGGAGGTGCAGGAGATATTCATTCGACGATTAAGCATTTAAGTCGGGGATCAACTGGCTTTTTAAGCGTTCAATTTGATCCTTTAGTCTTAATTTTCTTACCTTCATTCGTTTGATAAGTAGTTGGTCTCTTTGCTTAGCTGATTCAACGGTTTCGATAGTGAGATCTAGATCTCGATGCTCAATTTCTAAATTATAAAGAGCCTCTCGCAACCTGTTAGCCCGACCATTATTCATTTTTTTGCACCCAGAAAGCTGTCCTAGTCGCGAAAATTCTTGAACTGTAGCGGATATTTTTGCTTACTTTCTTTTACAGCACTAATTGTGTCTTGTAACACATTCCGACTTTTCCCAGTTATCCTCAGTTGGTCATCTTGCATCCGCGCCTGTACATTAAGTTTGGATTTTTTGATCATTTTGATGAGTTCGCGTCCTAAGTCCTTGTCAATACCATCTCTTGCCAATATATGCTGCCTAGTCTCGCTTAGGTTGGATGTTAACAATTTCAACTCTAGGCAGTTTACATCAATTCCACGCTTTACTAACTTAGACTGCAATATTTCCATCATTTGCCGTGTCTGGAACTCAGCTTCTGCAATCAATACAATTTCACTATCGTTGCATTCAACCTTCACTTTCTTTCCCTTAAAGTCAAAGCGTGTAGCTAGTTCTCGATTTGTTTGATCTACAGCATTTTTTAGTTCTTGTTTGTCAAAAGATGACACGATATCGAAACATGACATGGGCACTAACCTCGCAATTGCGCTTTCTACTTATTATCTGTTAACTGTTAGAAACAATCATCTAGTTGGCTTAGATATGATATTTTTATTTCTCAGATGCTTTAATAAAGCAATAAATTGTTGACCTTTTGAAGGTGTTAACATTGTCTGTCTAGACTGTATTTCCAGTTTTAAATTATTGTGTACTCCGATTAACGTAAAGTTTAAGGTAAATTAAGTGAGATTGAGTGAAAAAAATTTATTTACATGTATTAACGATCGTTTGGTCAAAAGCCTTGGTGTACGATTAGGAGAGTATGTTCATGAGCCGTCAGGGGCTAGACACTATCATTTAGACTGTGATGACACTAATAACGCTTTTATGGTTGCTTTTATGACGCTCCCATCGGATTCGACTGGTGTGGCACATATTTTAGAGCATACCGCGTTATGTGGCAGCAGTAACTACCCAGTGCGTGACCCCTTTTTTATGATGCTGCGGCGATCTCTTAATACTTACATGAATGCTTTTACTGGTAGCGATACTACTGCCTACCCCTTTGCTACGCAGAACAGAAAAGACTTCGACAATTTATTGCAAGTCTACTTAGATGCTACTTTTTTCCCACTCCTCCACACATTAGACTTTGCTCAAGAAGGTTGTCGCATTGAATTTGAGAACGACGATGTAGAAAAGCCACTTATTTATCAAGGAGTTGTCTACAATGAAATGAAAGGCGCGATGAGTCCGCCCTCGGCAAACCTATGGCAGCACGTTTATGCCGCTCTTTTCCCGGACACCCCATATCGACACAACAGTGGAGGGCACCCCTCACAGATCCCTAATTTATCTCATGAAGAGTTGAAGGCATTTCATACAAAGTATTATTGTCCCTCGAACGCGGTTTTTATGACCTATGGAAGCTTTCCAGCAAGTGAGCACCAAACTCGCTTTCAGGAATTAGTGCTTGATCGCCGCGGCAAGGGCACAAAAATCGTGAAGAACCTTGAGCAGCCCCGCTTTTCGAGTAAATCTTCTGTGGTGACGTCTTATAACGTCGATCGCAAAGATGCTCGAATGACCCATGTAGTGTGGGCATGGGTGTTGGGAAAGACTACGGATCCTGACCAGCTAATAGAAGCTCATTTAATTTCGTCAATTTTGTTAGAGCATAGTGGCTCACCCTTACGTCACTTTTTAGAAACTACGACCCTGGCCAACTCGCCATCAGAGCTTTGTGGGATAGATGATTCTGCTAAGCAGCTGGTTTTCTTTTGCGGAGTTGAAGGCAGTGAGGCAGATAATGTCGATGGAATAGAGGGGGAGATCGATCGAGTACTCAACATTGTAGCGGCTGATAGCATCTCAGCTGAGGAAATAAATGGGATTATCGATCGTTTGGAGCTGACGCAAAGGGATATCGGAGGAGGATCATATCCTTTTGGCTTACAGCTCATGAGCCGCGTGCTTCCTGCAGCGATACATGATGGTAGCGTTTGGGGTCTATTGAATCTGGAGCCTGCGATTGATAAATTAAGAAAATCGGTTAAGAAGCCAGATTACATAAGAGGTTTGTTTGAAAGACTTCTTATTAGTAACCGCCATCACGCTAGAATTATCATGCTTCCGGAAGAAAATAAGTCTACTGGTGAGGCGAGAGTCGAAAGTGACCAGTTGTTAGTACTCCGGGACAAGCTCTCTGCCTCAGAGGAAAGTATTATAGTAAAAAACACCTTTGCTTTAAAACAGAGGCAGGCGGCGGAAGATGACCCAGATATTTTGCCGCAAGTGACCCTTGCAGATGTGCCGTCGGAAATGAAGATTGTAAGCCCTTCTATCGTAAGGGCTTTTCGGGGCGACGAAAATTGCATCATCAATGAGTACGAAGTTGCCTCAAATGGTATCTTCCGTGCAAAAATCGCTTACCAAATTCCTTTTTTGACTCCCCTGGAACTTTCTTACTTCCCTCTCTGGTGTGAGTATTTGACTGAATTTGGAAGTTTTTCTGAAGGGTACGCTTCGATACAAGCGCGAAGAGCAATGGTCGGAGATTTTTCGGTATATGGAATGGTTCGGCCGGATCCGTCGGACAGTAACAAACATCATGCTTGGCTTATTCTGAGCGCTAAAGGCCTTGCCCGCAAGCGACACGAACTCCTAAATGTTCTAGCGCGCATCCTCCCAGACGTGCGATTTGATGAATCATCAAGATTGAAAGATCTTTTGATGCAGTCTAAAGCTGAGCTAGAACAATCGATCACTGATAAAGGGCACCACATGGCCATTTTAGCGGCTGGCGCTTCGTTGTCATCAATGGGTGCACTTGCTGAGTTATGGGATGGAGCCACGTCTGTGAAGCTTCTGCAGGCTTTATCTAAAGCTGAAATCGGAGGGGCTGAGGCGGTTTTAATTTTTCAAACTTTCGAGTCTATTCGAAAGAAAGTAGTCGGAACCTCTTTTCGTACTGCCTTTATTGGAGAGGGTTCCGTGCTTTTAGATGTCGATTGTGATGTCTTCCTAGCAGACACTGAAAAATCAGTGGAAAGCCTGCAGTTGGGAAAGCGGGATTTGTCAAAAATACAGACGAGAGATGAAAATGCTTGGGTGATTAATTCTCAAGTGAATTTTTGTGCGAAGGTTTTCCAGACTGAACATGGAAGCGAAGAGGACGCGCCGTCACTTTCTGTACTAGCAAGATATATGCAAGATGGTTTCCTACACCAACACATTCGTGAGCAAGGAGGGGCATACGGCGGTGGTGCGGGTTATGATCCCGATAGTCGTTCGTTTCGTTTTTATTCGTATCGTGACCCGCGTTTAATGGAGACTTTTAATGATTTCGCCAGATGCGTGGAGTGGTTTTTGGGCGATCGTAGCCAGAGTCGTCTGGAGGAGTCAATTCTGGGCACTATTCGGGCTCTAGATCAGCCGTCTTCCCCTTCCGGAGAGGCTGAGCACGCCTTTTTAGATGAGTTGTTTGGTCGCAGCTACGAGTTTAAAAAAGGCTATAGGGATAGTGTTCTTGCGGTAACACACGATAGTCTGAGACGAGTTTGTGAGAAATATCTTTTAAGCGATGGGGGTGGCTTAGGTGTTTTCTGTAGGTCTGGGAATGAGCAAGCGCTCCAGACTCAAGGCATGCAGGTTGGAGAGCTTTTGTAGTGCACAAAGCAATTATATGAGTGAGCGCTTACTTTTGAAAATTCCATTAAATAGTATAATTTTAGTGGCTGAAAAATACTCGTTATTGCCTCTGAAAGTAGAAAGAATTTCTCATGGGCTAGTTAATGAAACTTTTAAACTCGAGACGGCCTCGGGTGAAAAGTATGTTCTACAGAGACTGAATCCGGTCTTTAATGCGATGACCAACGAGACGGCGTATTCGGTGACAGTCTTTCTGCGAGAAAGGGGGTTTTTGGCTCCCAGCTTGGTGCTGACCGCCGACAAACAAATTTCGGTTAGCTTCGGGCAGCGGATTTGGCGGCTTTTTACTTACGTTGAAGGGGTGGTATTCCAAAAAATTAGCAGTCCTGAAGTTGCCTTGTCAGCCGGTAAAATTCTGGCTAAATTTCACTCTCTGATGCATGACTTCGAAGCGCTTCCTCCCTCTGATAAAGTACAAGCTCATGATTTTGAAAGATATTTAGATCATCTTAGATTTATTTTCTCTGTGTACGAGAAGCATCGCCTTTTTGCAAGGGTGGAGCCTCTTTATCGCAGATTGGACAATCTGGTCCGAGCCTTAGCTCCTCTAGATTTAGGACCCACTTGGATAGTGCATGGAGATCCTAAAATATCCAATATTATGTTTTCGGAGACAAGCCTTGACGCTATCTGCATGTTAGATTTTGACACCATAGCGCGTATGCCAGTTTTACTTGAACTTGGGGACGCAATGAGATCTTGGTGTAACCCTCTCGGCGAAGATTCACCGAACGCCTATTTTGATAAAGAGCTTTTTCAGGCGGCTTTGGATGGTTACCAAGGCTCGCTCGGTGATAGGTATAATTTGCTTTCATCTCAGCAAATACTACTTGCCACTGTCCAAATTTTCCTTGAGCTAGCATCTCGATTCTTGTCCGATGCAATGGAGGAATGTTATTTCGGTTGGGATGCTCTGGTATATGGCAGTCGGGGTGAGCACAACTTGGTGCGAGCAGAGTCTCAGATTTCTGCCGCTGAGAGCATGATGTCGCTAGTGGAATAAGGCTACTATTTGTAATTTAAGTTAGAATAACACCCTTCTCAACTTCTCAAGGCTAGGTCTCCAACTGTTTTTCATGCTATGCTGACTCTTCAATTTGCTTATGCAGAGCTCTTGGCTTGCATGGTCATGATTTCGTCAGATGATGTGTTGGTCGTTTTGTTCCTCGTTTTTTTCAGAGGTTAAATTGGGCGTCAGGCTCACGATATTTTATTTTCTTTTGGAGAAAAATGATGGTTGCTGGAGCGAAAACTAAGGGATCCAACGAAGCCGCGACTGAAGTTTCAGCGAAATTGTCGATATACCATGTTACCCGGCTAGAAAAAACCAAATTAGACAATGCTGGACCTATCGGGTATCGCTATACGATCGAGGGCGGCTATGCACCTATCGCTGGCTTTCGTACCGGTTCGAAGGAAGATGTGGGTGCTCATGCGACTGCTCTGGCTAAGGAGATGAATGAGCGACGAGGCTTGAAAGGTACGAAGCATATCGTTATTGGGAAGCCTCGTAAATCAGCCTAAAATCGATGTGAGATTTTGCCTCGACGCTTCAGCGTATACGTCTCAGGCACAGGTTCTTGGGATCTGAGGTTTTGTTCGATGCTCCCTATGAAAATTGAATTCAGTGTCGATACGGTAGCTGGGTGCCTGAACTCTAAAAAGTTAATGGTACCGGGAGGGGGAATCGAACCCCCACATCCTTTCGGATACCAGATTTTGAATCTGGCGCGTCTACCAGTTCCGCCATCCCGGCACGGACTAGGTGGCGAAGCAGTATAGTGAAACAACTGGGATAGGTCGACATAGTATTTAAAAAAATTGATAGGATGTCGCTTTGGAATTGAAACAATTTAGTTATTTCTTGCCCACAAACCTTGTTGCACAAACCCCTTTAGCCCATCGACGAGACGCGCGACTATTAGTGTTCGATAAAGTGACTACTGAGTTTCAAGACCGGAGAGTGGGAGATCTGTTGGGTTTATTCCGTCCGGGCGACTTGTTAGTTTTAAATGACACTAAAGTTATCCCTGCTAGGCTACGAGGTCAGAAAGATACAGGAGGTCGCGTGGAAATTCTGGTTGAGCGTATAGTTTCCGATTTTCATGCTCTCGCTCATGTGAAAGCTAATAAAGCTCTTAAAGCCGGCTCGGTACTTACTCTTGATGGCAACTGTCGAGTTAAGGTTCTAGGACGAGAAGGTAGTTTGTTCACTTTAGAATCCTCCCCCGAGTTAACGTTTAATGACCTCTTGTCGCATTGGGGCGAGTTGCCGTTACCTCCTTACATAACTCGGAGTCCCAATGCACTTGATGAAAGTCGATATCAAACAGTGTTTGCTAAGCATCCAGGAGCAGTAGCTGCTCCGACAGCCGGTCTCCATGTGGATGAGAGGCTACTGCTCGACTTGAAAGAGTTAGGGGTTGAGATCGAATACGTGACCTTGCATGTTGGCGCAGGAACTTTCCAGCCGATCAAATCTTCTAATATTGATGAGCATTTGATGCATTCTGAGTACGTCGATGTGTCACCCTCTGCTTGCTTGTCGGTCCGAGAGGCTCGCAATCGAGGAGGCAGGGTTATCGCTGCGGGAACAACTGTGGTGCGTGCGTTGGAGGCGGCTGCTTTAGGGAGAGGTTCTCCTCGGGCATTTCAGGGCGAGACTAACATTTTTATACGAGATGGTTTTGAGTTCTGTGTGGTCGATGTCTTGTTAACAAATTTTCATTTACCACGCTCTACATTACTGATACTAGTAAGCACTTTTGCTGGGTATGATCACATTTTTAAAGCTTATCGACATGCCATCGAAAAGGAATACCGTTTCTTTAGCTATGGAGATGCGATGTGGTTGGAAAGGGAAAATTTGTGAGTGAGTATATGAACAATTTCTACGAAATAGCCATTGAGGAACAACGGTGAGCTTGTCGTTTGAGGTTGAAGCTAAAGATGGATGGGCGCGTGCGGGCCGATTAGAGTTGCGTCATGGAGTCATAGAGACGCCTGTTTTTATGCCGGTTGGTACTTATGGCGCTGTGAAATCGATGACTCCGGAAGAGCTTTCGGATCTGGGTGCCCAAATAGTGCTTGGCAATACATTTCACTTAATGCTTAGGCCAGGCGATGATGTTATCCGGTCTCATGCTGGCCTTCATGACTTTATGAATTGGCGAAAGCCCATTTTGACAGATTCTGGAGGGTTTCAGGTGTTCAGCCTAGATTCTTTGCGTAAAATCACGGAAGAGGGAGTAATTTTTCGATCTCCTATAAATGGAGGTTCTGTGTTTTTGTCGCCTGAGATTTCTATGCAGATGCAGAAGGTTCTAAACTCAGACATCGTGATGATTTTTGATGAATGCACTCCATATCCAGCGTCCTATACTAGGGTTGAAGAGTCTATGGAGATGTCGCTGAGGTGGGCAGCTAGAAGCAAAGCCGCTCACGAGGGGAATCTTAATTCCCTATTCGGTATTGTGCAAGGCGGTATGTATGACGAGCTTAGAGCGCGTTCCGTTGGCGGTTTGCTTGAGCTGGAATTTGATGGTTATGCCATCGGCGGCTTGTCCGTTGGCGAGCCGAAAAATGAGATGCAGCGCGTTATGGAGCATACAGTTAGGCTATTACCGTCGACTAGTCCCCGCTATGTTATGGGGGTTGGGACGCCAGAAGACTTGCTTGCAGGGATTAGACTGGGAGTTGATATGTTTGATTGCGTGTTACCAACCAGAAATGCTCGCAATGGTCATCTTTTTACGTCATCTGGTGTAGTTCGCATCCGCAATGCTCAATACAAGTTAGCAGGTGGACCACTTGATGAGAAATGCGAGTGTTATACCTGCAGTAACTACTCTTTGGACTACCTCCATCATCTAAGTCGTACAAACGAAATTTTGGGTGCACGCCTAAACACTATACATAACTTGTTTTTCTATCTGAAATTAATGCGGGATGCTAGGACGGCTATTAAGCTAGGTAGGTTCTCGACGTTTCGGGAGAATTGTTTAGATGAGTATAGACATTCAAAAGCCTAACATGTTATTGGCCAACTATGGCATACTCGCTTCTCGTAATTGAGAGGTGTTTTTGTGAATTACTTTGTACAAGATGCGTTCGCGCAAAGTGCGTCCGCCAGCCAAGAGTCAAGCTTGGCTACTTTTCTCCCGTTGATTATACTTTTTGTAGTCTTTTATTTCTTTTTGATACGTCCTCAGATGAAGAAAACGAAAGAGCATGCCAAAATGGTAAATAGCTTAGCGATTGGCGATGAGATTGTTTCCGTCGGGGGATTACTCGGAAAAATCACTGCTCTGGGAAATAACTTTGTACAGGTTGAAGTCGCAGCGAGTGTAAGCGTTAAAATACAAAAGACGGCGGTCGCACAGGTAATGCCTGCCGGAACTGATAAGGCTTTATGAGGCTCAAAATTCTTTTACTAATTTGATTGGATTGTCATTGATTTTGAACGAATGCCTTAAATGAACCAATATTCCAAGTTGCGCTATATCACCATTCTCACAGCATTTATGCTTAGCTGTTTATACGCGTTACCGAATTTTTATGGACATGATTCCGCGTTACAGATTTCATCTTTAAGAGGAAACTCCTTAAGCGATGAAGTTGTAGTGAAGGTTAATGATATCTTGGTTAATAACAAGATTCCTTTTAAGTCGATGGGATTGAATGCCGGTAAGATCTTGGTTCAGTTTTCCGATTCTGACACGCGTGATATGGCACGTAAGTTGATGAATTCGTCGGCAGGTTTCGAGAATTATGTGATGGCCCTCAGCTTAGCGAATGCTAGCCCTGGCTGGTTGCAGTCTATCGGTGGAAAGCCGATGTCGATGGGATTAGATCTTAGAGGCGGTGTCCATTTTTTAATGGAAGTAGATACTAGGGCTGTTGCTAAGCAATCAGAAAATCGATTTATATCTGAGGTTAAAAATGCATTTAGAAAGGATAAAATACGATATCGCTCTATTATTCGCGCGGAGCCTGGGATTCAGATAACTTTTATTGATGCTGATATGAAAGACCGTGGTCAGGTTTTGCTAAGTAATGAATTCGAGGATCTGGAATCACGTGAAACTGCTGAGTCTAACGTGGTCGAATTAACTGTTAGCGCTAATACTTTAGCGGACATTCAAAAAACTGCCTTGCAGCAAAATTTACAAACGCTCAGAAATCGAGTGAACGAATTTGGCGTGTCTGAGCCCGTTATTCAACAGCAAGGCACTAATCGTATCGTAGTGCAGCTGCCGGGCGTAGAAGATACTGCTGAAGCTAAAAGAATTCTTGGTGCTACCGCAACGTTAGAATTTCGCATGGTAGACTTGACTGGTGATGTTCAGGCGGCGGTTGCTGGGAAAGTACCTATTAGATCAAAGCTTTATTCAGAGCGTAATGGGAATAAAATTCTTCTAGACAAAGCTGTCATATTGACTGGAGAGTACATTATCGACGCTTCTTCAGGGCTTGAGGCGCAAACAGGAAGCCCCGCAGTTTTTATAACACTTAATGGGAAAGGTGCCCGCATTTTTAGCCGAGTTACAGGCCAGAACATAGGGGAACCGATGGCGGTAGTCTATATCGAACAACGTAAAGGGCGCGCTGTTGAAGAGGTCATTAGTGTTGCTACGATTCAGGGGCAGCTGGGCAAGCGATTTCAAATTTCCGGTCTAGACAGTACTCAAGAAGCACGCACACTAGCGCTTCTTTTGCGTGCTGGTGCTTTGGCTGCGCCAATCGAAATAATAGAAGAACGGACGGTGGGCCCAACTCTTGGTCAGGACAACATTGACCGTGGGTTTCAGTCTATGCTTTTGGGACTTTCCCTGGTCCTAGTCTTTATGGCCGTTTACTACAGAGGGTTTGGGTTAGTTGCCAATGTTGCGTTGACGTTTAATGTTGTTTTGATTGTCGCCTTGTTATCCGTTCTGCAGGCAACGCTTACCTTGCCTGGCATTGCTGGTATAGTTTTAACTGTCGGTATGGCAGTGGACGCTAACGTTTTGATTTTTCAGAGAATTAGAGAGGAAATAGCCAATGGAAACTCTCCGCACGCGAGTATAAGTGCTGGCTATGATAAAGCATTTTCTACTATCGCAGATGCGAGCATTACCACATTAATTGCCGCTATAGTTTTATTTAGCTTTGGTACAGGGCCAATCAAGGGCTTTGCCGTGACGCTGTCTATCGGTATTCTCACTTCAATGTTTACCGCGATCGTTTGCTCTCGGGCGATTGTTAATTTGACCTTTGGGAAGCGCAGGCTTCAAAAAGTTTCCGTTTAGAGGGAGGATTATGAATTTACTTGCTAATACCAAAATAGACTTTCTATCCAAAGCGAATGCGGCCCTCTATTTTACCTTGGGTTTAGTTGCCCTATGCACCTTTTCTTTTTTCAATAAAGGCTTGAACCTAGGTATAGATTTCACTGGCGGCACCTTGGTCGAGCTTGGGTTTGAACAGCCTGCAGATCTTAAATTCGTACGGGATCGGTTAGAAAAATCGGGTTATGCGGGTGCAAGTGCGCAAATTTTTGGATCGCCGAGAGAGGTTTTGATCCGGCTGCCTACTCAGCTAGAAGCTAACTCTTCGGATGTAAGCGCGCGTATTTTAGCTGCCCTGCCAAATACTGATATGAGAAGAGTGGAATTTGTAGGCCCCCAAGTCGGTAGCGAGCTTACCGAAGACGGCTTTTTGGCCCTTCTCTATGCGTTTGGCGGAATACTGCTTTATGTAATGCTTAGGTTTACATTTAAGTTTGCCATAGGGGCTGTGGTGGCAATCATCCATGATGTTATTGTTACCGTTGGTATGTTCTCTTTGATTGGGCTTGAATTTGACCTTACTGTTTTAGCGGCAGTTTTAGCCGTTATTGGATACTCTCTGAATGATACCATTGTTGTTTACGATAGAATAAGAGAGAACTTTAGATCTTATAGGAACAAGAGTTCGCGAGATATAATCAATTTGTCCATTAATCAGACATTGTCTCGAACTTTAGTTACCTCAGGCACAACTTTGTTTGTTGTTTTCGCGCTGTTTTCCCTCGGTGGAGAGCTTATTCATGGATTTGCCACTGCGCTTATGGTTGGAATAGTGATTGGCACATACTCTTCTATCTTTGTAGCTAGTACCTCGCTGGTTTTCTTAGGTGTCAACAGCGTCGATCTTATGCCTATTGTGAAAGATGGCGAAGATTTAGACAATCGCCCATGATGTAGGCTTCAAGCGCAGGCATGGAACTACTTATAGATCGACAAATAACCGGTGCTGAAAAAATATTCCCTTATTTAGGCTCTGTTAGGCTTTTTGACGGCAGAGATATTAACTCAACCGACCTTGGGCAAGCGGAAGCTCTCATTGTAAGATCTGTCACAAAAGTTAACTCAGACTTGTTGTCATCCAGCCTTGTAAGAGTTGTGGGTAGCGCGACCTCAGGAACTGATCACGTTGACTTATCATTCTTAAAAAAACGTGGAATTCAGTTTTTTGACGCTCAAGGTTGTAACTCGCGGGCTGTCGCGGAATATGTTGCCTGCTGTCTTTTTGACTATTGCCATGTGACTGGCATGGGATTGGATGACCTTACCGTTGGAATAATCGGATTTGGACATGTTGGGCGAGCTCTCGGTGGGATGTTAGACGACCTGTCGGTAAAATTTGTTGTCTACGATCCGATAAGCGAGGCTATTGATAAGGAGCAGCGTGTGGCTTCTCTTGGCGAGATTTTTGACTGCAATGTTGTCACGCTGCATGTTCCCCTAACATTTGAAGGCAAATTCCCAACTGCCGGAATGGTGAATAGGAAGTACTTAGGGAGACTTAAGCCGAAGCAGTTAATTATTAATTCTGCCCGGGGTGGGGTGCTCGATGAACGAGCTTTAGTGAGTCGGATTCAACGTACAAAAAATTTATATGCAGTTATTGATTGTTGGGAAAATGAGCCTGAGATTAATTCTGAGCTATCGGCGTCGGTATGGAGAGGGACGCCGCATATTGCTGGGCACACGCTTGAGGCCAGACACCGAGCCGCAGAGATACTATATGACCGCATCAGTGAGTGGTTGAAACTTAGTGTACCTGCCTTCCCTTCCATTAGGAGCAGCTACTCAAGTAAAGAAATTATGTTTGATGGAGGCCGCGCTATCCGTGATGTCCTCATAAATATTTGCCCGTTAGATTTACACACAAAAAAAATCAAGGTTCTGTCTCAAATGACAGTAAGCGACAGGAAGACGCATTTTGATGATATACGGCAAAAATATGGCCTGAGGAGTGAATTCTCTGCTTATAGCGTTGGGTCTTCTAAATTAGATAATGCTACTATTAGCATATTAGACACCCTAGGTTTCAAATAGACCTCATTTCTTTTCTGGAGATCTTCGGCACCATGACTACCGACGCTATTGGGACGCCTCTATCTGGTAATGGCACTCGCTTATTGCTTCTTGGATCTGGCGAGCTGGGTCGAGAGGTGGCTTTGGAAGCGATTCGCTTAGGACTTGAAGTAATTGCTATAGATAGGTACGCGAACGCACCCGCTATGCAGGTCGCTCAGCGATCTCACGTTATAGATATGTTAGACAGTGCCAAACTCCGTGAGCTAATAACCGCTGAGAATCCCGATTTTGTTGTGCCGGAAGTTGAGGCTATCGCAACAGAAGTGCTGGTTGATTTAGAAAGACAAGGCTTACGAGTTGTGCCTAGAGCAACTGCCACTCGTTTGACTATGGATAGAGAGGGGATCCGTACGATGGCAGCGGAACAATTGAAGCTCCCTACGTCTAAATATATATTTGCAGGAACAGAGCAGGAATGTATTAGTGCGATAGAAGAGATAGGTATGCCGTGTTTCGTGAAACCTGTGATGAGCTCGTCGGGTAAAGGGCAAATAATGGTGCAGAGCGAAAAAGATAAGTCTTTAGCATGGCACATTGCCGTGAGTGGCGGACGAGGGAAGCAAGCTAAAGTTATTGTTGAAGGGATGATTGGCTTTGATTATGAGATTACCTTATTGACAATTAGGCATGCTGGCGGAATTGAATTTTGCGCACCGATTGGGCATATGCAAGTAGAAGGCGATTATAGAGAGTCATGGCAACCTCAGGCCATGAGCCGGCTAGCTCTCGCTAAATCTAAGGAGATAGCAACTGCCGTGGTTGGTGCATTGGGGGGATGGGGAGTATTTGGTGTGGAGCTTTTTGTTTTAGGGGATGAGGTGTGGTTTAGTGAAGTGTCACCTAGACCACATGATACCGGTATGGTCACTATGATATCCCAAGATCTGTCTCAGTTTGCTCTCCACGTGAGAGCCCTTCTTGGTGTGGAAATAGCTTCTATCACTCTACGAGGCCCGTCCGCTAGCTGTGCGATTTTAGGACGCGGTACAGGCTCCACTATTGGTTATACTGGCCTTACTGACGCATTATCCGATGAGCAGGTCGATATTCGCTTATTCGGCAAGCCAGAGGTGGTACAAGAGCGCCGACTAGGTGTGGCTTTAGCGCGATCCGATAGCGTCGAGGCGGCGAGACAAAAAGCTAGGGACAGCGCTGCAAAAATTATTATTTCGATACGTTAATTATTTTTTTTTTACCTTTATGGTAATATTCTATTTGTGGGGGTTGGCCCCCTGCTGATTAATAATTGAATCCTTATTGACTCGGCTTACGTTAGGAGTGTCTTTTTGGAAAGGCTCATTAGTTGTTTTGTTGTTGGTTCCGCCAAAGCGAATCCGAATCTAGAGAAATGTAAGAAATGAATAAAATACTTGGTTTTATTTTTAGCTTGATTGTTGTTTTAACCAACCCTGTTGTCCATGCTGAGCAGACTGCCGCTGAGCTTGTAAAAAGTACCACTGCACTCGTTATTGATAGAATCCAGAGAGATAAAAATATTCTAGAAGCGGACTCGAAAGAGATGTTGAACTTGGTCTCTGAGTATGTATTCCCCGTGTTCGATTTTAATATTATTTCCAGATGGGTTTTAGGCAAGTCATGGGTTTCGGCTGATGACGAGAGCAGAGAGGTGTTTGTCGATCAGTTTCGCAAGTTGCTTGTGCGGACTTATGCTACAGCCCTGCTGCAATTTTCTGATCAAACTATAGAGTATCCAGAAGTGGCACAGAAAGTGGGGAGTAGGGCTGTAGTTGTTAGGCAAGACATTTCAACATCAAACACGAAAATCTCTATTATTTATAAACTGTATAAGAAGGCTGGAGCCTGGAGAGTCTTTGATGTATCTATAGATGGCGTGAGTTTAGTGAAAACTTATCGTGCTTCTTTTGGATCTATGATCACAGATCAAGGATTAGAAGGGTTGATAGTGATGTTGCAAGAAAAGAACTCTGGGTTTTCGCAGTAGGAACTGTTTAGCCCGTGAGCTTGATCAAGGGATTTTGAAAAATGACACCCGAAGAAATTAAAGTGTTGATCGAAGCAGGAATTCAAGCCTGTGAAGCATTTGTTGATGGAGATGGATCCCATTTTGTCGCTCACGTCGTTAGCGACGAGTTCGCAGGTATGACAATTATTAAGCAACATAAGATGGTTTATGCATCACTCGGTGACCGGATGGAATCCGCAATTCACGCGTTATCGATTCAAACTTATACCGCTGAGTCTTGGAAGAAAGCTAAAAGATTTCAAGTTCTCTCTTGAGCTGAAAATGGAGAAGCTCATCATAAAAGGGGGGAACCCTTTAGTCGGTGAAATCCGCGTATCTGGCGCTAAGAATGCTGCGTTGCCTATCTTGGCATCGAGTCTCTTGGCAGATGAGCCATTAAAAATAGGGAACTTGCCTCACTTGCAAGATATAACCACTACCATGGAGCTTTTGGGGGGGATGGGTTTGACCCTGACCGTTGGCGATAGGCTTCAAGTTGAAATAGATAGCGGGACGATATCGAATTTTTTTGCGCCGTATGAGTTAGTTAAAACTATGCGTGCATCGATTTTGGTTCTAGGACCATTACTCGCGAGGTTTGGACAGGCAGAGGTGTCTCTACCAGGGGGTTGTGCTATAGGTTCGCGCCCAGTTGACCTGCATTTACAAGGTTTGGCGGCAATGGGCGCTGAAATAGAAGTAGCGGGAGGTTATATAAGAGCGAAAACTGATGGTTTAAAAGGTGCGGACATCGTTTTAGAGAAGGTAACTGTTACTGGAACTGAGAATCTTTTGATGGCGGCAACTCTAGCTGATGGCGTTACTACGCTCAGGAATGCTGCCCGAGAGCCGGAAGTGGTAGACCTTGTTTGTTGCCTGCAGAAAATGGGGGCCAATATTACCGGTGCGGGGACTGATATTATTACTATTGAAGGCGTAAAGTCTCTACTAGGTACGACATATAATATTTTGCCTGATAGAATCGAAACAGGGACGTATTTGGTTGCCGCGGCAATGACAGGTGGGCATGTAAAGCTTAAAGACACTCGCCCAGAACTTTTAGAGGTCGTTATTTCGAAATTAACTGAGGCGGGTGCGACTGTGACTTCCGGCCTGGATTGGGTTGAACTAGAAATGAAAGGGAAATCTCTAAAGTCGGTCGATATTAGTACTGCTCCGTACCCCGGCTTTCCAACTGACATGCAAGCTCAATTTACTGCTTTAAATGCGGTTGCTGAAGGAGTTGGGGTAGTTGTCGAGTCGGTATTCGAAAACAGATTTATGCATGTGCAAGAGTTGATGCGCATGGGTGCTAATATAAGGTTAGAGGGTAATACGGCTATTGTAACAGGCGTTAAAAATTTGACAGGCGCGCCCTTAATGGCAACTGATCTCAGAGCGTCTGCTAGCCTCGTTCTTGCTGGGCTTGTGTCTACTGGGGAAACTGTAGTAGATAGGATTTATCACATTGATCGAGGCTATGAGACAATTGAAGAAAAACTTATGAATCTCGGTGCAAAGATAAAAAGGATCCCGCGCTAAATCAATCTTTCCAGACTAATAGACTGTGGAGATTCTTGGTACTATGTCATTAACTGGATTACATATGAATGATAAATTGATACCAGAACCGGGTGGGTTAATTTTAGCGGTTTCTAAAGGTCGAATTTTGGAGCAAGCTCTCCCTTTGCTTGAGCGGATCGGTATTTGCCCCAAAGAAGATTTGGGTAAATCCAGGAAATTGGTCATAGAAACTACTAGGCCAGGTTTGCACCTCGTCGTCATTAGACCAACCGATGTGCCTACTTTTGTTGAATACGGGGCGGCAGATTTAGGGATTGCTGGAAAAGACGTTTTGATGGAGCATGATAGCAGTGACTATTATGAGTCGTTAGATCTGCAGATTGCGAAATGTCGATTGATGGTTGCAGGTTTGCCAGATGTTAAAGTATCCAATAATAGGATAAGAGTCGCTACGAAGTATGCGAAAATCGCTCGTGATTATTATGCCAAACGTGGGATTCAGGCGGAGATTATAAAGCTATATGGTTCTATGGAGCTCGCTCCTTTAGTAGGATTGTCGGAAAGAATTGTCGATCTTGTGGATACTGGAAATACATTGAAGGCTAATGGGCTGGTGGCGATGGAGGATATCTGCGAGATTAGTTCTCGCCTTATAGTAAACAAGGCAGCTATGAAGACGAAATATGCGTTGATTAAAAAACTCATAATTACTATAGAAGATTCTTTAGGGTAGTTTGCTGTGCTTCCAAAACTTAAAATTCTGAGCACTAGTGATGAGGACTTTGATTCTAAATTTAAGCTATTACTCAAAAGAGACTCAGAAGATGAAGAGCAGGTGACATCGGTAGTACGTGAGATCGTGGAATCTGTGCAGCTTGGAGGCGACGAGTCGCTTCTGCAATATACTAATAAGCTAGATCGGCGTCTAGAACCGAGTGCTTCTAGGTTAGAAGTCTTAGATTTTGAAGAAGCGTTGTTACGTCTCGATGCATCGCTAAAAGAAAATTTAATAACTGCTGCAGGTAGAATCAAGAGCTATCACAAGAAACAAAAAATGAGTTCCTGGGAGTTCGAGGATGATATGGGGAACTCCTTGGGGCAGCGAGTCATTCCTATTGAGCGAGTAGGGGTCTACGTGCCTGGAGGGAAGGCGGCTTATCCGTCATCGGTTCTAATGAACGTGATTCCGGCTAAAGTGGCTGGGGTCTCGGAAATTATTATGGTCGTTCCTGCGCCAGACGGCTTTGTTGCGGATGTTGTTCTCGCTGCAGCGGCTATAGCGGGAGTAGATAAAGTGTTTACCATCGGTGGTGCTCAAGCTATTGCGGCGCTTGCCTTTGGAACCGAAACTATCCCTCGTGTTGACAAGATTGTTGGGCCTGGAAATATCTTTGTTGCTAAGGCTAAGGCAATGTTGTTCGGTAAAGTTGGGATCGACATGATTGCGGGACCTTCTGAGATTTTGGTAGTTTGCGATGGCTTGACTAACCCTGATTGGGTTGCTATGGATCTTTTCTCACAGGCCGAGCACGATGAGCGTTCTCAAGCCATTCTAGTATCTACTGATGTTTTATTTTTAGGCGAAGTACAAGCAAGTATTGAACGGCTCCTTCCTAACATGTCGCGTAAAAAAGTTATTGCCTCTTCCCTTTCTGAACATGGTGCTTTCATTTCTGTGGCTAATTTGGATCAGGCTATCGAGCTTGTAAATCGTATCGCACCTGAGCATTTGGTCATGTCTGTGGCAAAGCCCCGAACCTATCTGAGCGCCATTAAACATGCAGGGTCCATATTTCTGGGCCGGCATACCCCAGAGGTTTTTGGGGACTACTGTGCTGGCCCTAACCATGTTCTACCTACTTCAGGGACTGCAAGGTTTTGCTCGCCTTTGAGCGTATATGATTTTCAAAAACGTTCATCTGTTTTAGAGTGTTCTGTTGATGGGGCTGTTCAGTTGGCGCATCTTTCTTTTCATTTGGCTAGCTCAGAAGGTCTTGATGCGCATGCCTTATCCGCTAAGTATAGGGCGACTAAGAAATGAGCGTGACGGCAAGAATAAAAAAATTAATCTCACAGAATGTATTGGATCTAATGCCGTATCCTGCTGAGACTTTCCAAGGTCTTATAAAGCTTGATGCGATGGAAAACCCTTATCCGATATCAGAATCTTTGTTAGAAAAATGGTTACAAGCTCTGGGCTCTGTTGATATAAATAGATACCCTGATCCGCGCGCGTCGGTGCTACGAGAGAGGATTCGAGACTCCTACCGTCTAGATAAATCAATAGAGATGACTTTTGGAAACGGATCCGATGAGTTGATACACATGTTGTGCTTAGTTTTTGCTAAGGATAAGTCATCGGTTGTGCTTTGTCCTGAGCCCACTTTTTCGGTTTATAAATTAGCGGCGAAGGCCGTTGGTATGGGTTATGTAGGGGTCCCCCTTAAAACGTGTGATTTTTCCTTGGATTTCGAAGCTATGGAGACAGCTGTTTTCGAGAAGCAGCCGAGCCTGGTTTTTATCGCAAGCCCCAATAACCCCACAGGTAATCTTTTAAATGCTTCTGATATCGAAAAAATCTGCTTGCAAACTCCAGGAGTAGTTGTACTGGATGAAGCCTACTTCCGCTTCGCTAATGGTACCGCTTTAAAGCAATTACTCTCGATCGAAAATTTACTAATTTTACAGACTTTTTCGAAAATTGGATTTGCCGGGCTAAGGTTAGGTGTTCTCTTTGCCGCTAGTCCTTGGATAGATATCATTGAGCGAGTTCGAATGCCATATAATATCAACTCTTTAACTCAAGCTGGTGCTGTTTTCGCTTTAGAACATTCTAGTTATATTGATGAACAAATTAATATAATTGTTTCAGAGCGCCAAAAAATGTTTGAGTGCTTGAGCGGGATGACCGGTCTGCGTGTTTGGCCAAGCAGTGCAAATTTTATTTTATTTCAAGCTTTGGAAATGACGGGAGATAAGCTTTTTTCGCAGCTGTTGGACTCTGGTATCCTATTAAAGAATATGAACGGTACAGGTACAGCCACGAAAGACTGTTTAAGGGTAACTATTGGCACGCCGTCGGAAAATAAATTTTTTTTAGATACTTTATTTACCGTTTTGTCAGCTCATTGAGTTTACTTAACTAGATTGACTTTTTAGGTTTCAGCTATTTGATTATTTGCTATTACCCGTGCCCCTGTCATAGCTATTTAATGTTATAATATCGCCGAGCAAAATTTGTCGGACATGGTTAATTACGAGCTTGGTCTTTAAGTTTTTCATGGTTGGTATGGAATATAGCTTCGGTGCAAAGAGCGAAGTAATTCCGTTGTTAAGAGGAACTTGGAGGTTATTTGATATTTTTTTAGTTAGGGAGCGAAAGAGAGGATGAGTTCAGACTCTATTGACATGGGGCGGCGCCAGTTTCTCACTGGAACGGCTACGGTATTGGGTGGGGTGGGGGCCAGCGTAGCTGCGATTCCTTTTGTTTCCTCGTTTCAGCCCAGTGCGCGTGCGAAAGCTCTCGGAGCACCTGTTGAAGCCAATATTGATCAGATTGAACCGGGCCAGAGAGTGACGTATAAGTGGCGGGGCAAGCCTGTCTGGATTATCCGGCGCACTGAAGAGCAATTGAAAGCGCTTGAGGAGTCTACGGATGTCCTTGCCGATCCGGAGTCAACTATGTCGACACAGCCTGTTTTCGCGGAAAACTCATGGCGTTCCTTGAACAGAGAATATCTAGTTTTAGTCGGGATATGCACGCACCTAGGCTGTTCCCCCAGTTTTCGCCCGTTATCATCGGATGAGATTATGGGTGCTGATTGGCAAGGGGGCTTCTATTGTCCGTGCCACGGGTCTAAGTTCGACTTGTCTGGCAGAGTATATGCCGGTGTCCCCCGCCGACCAATATGGAGGTGCCTCCACATAAGTATTTAACTGATACAAGAATATTGATTGGAGAATCAGAGGAGGCGGGCTCTTGAAATCGGTAGTAGTGAAAAATCTGGTTAGACTGAGGGACTGGGTGGATGATCGCTTTCCCCTAATGCAGCTTTGGAACGAGCATGTCGGTCAGTACTATGCCCCTAAAAATCTCAACTTTTGGTATTACTTCGGCGTTTTATCCCTCGTGGTTTTGGTTATTCAGATACTTACGGGTATATGGCTAGTTATGAACTACAAACCAGATGCAAACTTTGCGTTTGCCTCGGTAGAATACATAATGCGAGATGTTGACTGGGGCTGGTTGATTCGCTACATGCATTCGACTGGTTCCTCTTTCTTTTTTATAGTTATCTACTTACACATGTTTCGGGGCATCATGTACGGCTCTTATCAAAAGCCACGCGAATTACTGTGGATTTTGGGAATGTGTCTGTATCTTGCACTTATGGCGGAGGCCTTTTTTGGTTATTTACTGCCCTGGGGGCAAATGTCCTATTGGGGCGCCCAAGTTATAATCTCGCTTTTTGGTGCTATCCCTTTTGTTGGAGAGACCTTGTCCTTGTGGATCAGAGGAGATTATGTGGTTTCCGACATTACGTTAAATCGTTTTTTTGCTTTTCATGTTATCGCTTTGCCTTTCGCAATTGCGGGTCTTGTCGTCTTGCATATCTTGGCGCTACATCATGTAGGATCCAATAATCCCGATGGCATTGATATTAAGGATAATAAAAATGCGGAGGGGAACCCTGTTGATGGAATTCGTTTCCATCCTTATTACACAACCAAAGATGCGCCAGCAGTGGTAGCCCTACTAATTTTAATGGCGGCGGTTATATTTTTTGCTCCGGAGATGGGGGGTTATTTCTTGGAACATAATAATTTTATTCCTGCTGACTCGCTGAAAACTCCAGAGCATATTGCCCCAGTCTGGTATTTTACGCCCTTCTATTCGATATTAAGGGCTAATACGGTTAATTTTTTTATGGTCCCTGCCAAACTGTGGGGTGTGATTTTTATGGGTCTCGGCACCATATCATTTTTTCTGCTTCCTTGGTTAGATAAAGGTCGAGTCCGTTCTATACGGTATCGCGGGTGGATCTACAAAACCGCATTAGGCCTCTTTGTTGTTGCTTTTCTAATTCTCGGGTATCTTGGACTTTTGCCTCCCACTCCTATGAGAACGGCTTTAGCCCAAGTGTGTACAGTGGTGTATTTTCTCTTTTTCTTGTTAATGCCATTTTATACTAAGTGGGATAAAACCAAACCTGTGCCAGAGAGAGTGACATAATCATGGTCAAAATACTTTCATATGTCTTATTAGTATTTTGGTTGCAGTTTTCCGTGGCTTCCGAAGGAGGGAGTAAGCTGATGCAGGCGAATGTTGATATCGCTAACACTGTATCTCTTCAAAATGGTGCGAGATTATTTATCAATTATTGCGTAAGCTGTCACTCTGCTGAGTATATGCGTTACAACCGGATGGCCGAAGATTTAGGCTTGAGTATCGATATGGTCGAGCAAAATCTCATGTTCGCTTCAGATAAGGTTGGTGATACGATGACAATCGCTATGAAACAGGATGAGGCAGAACAATGGTTTGGAGTTCGTCCCCCTGATTTGTCGGTTATCGCACGGGCGAAAGGCGTTAACTATCTCTATTCGTTTTTAAATGGATTCTATATTGATTCTTCTCGCCCTACGGGAGTGAACAACGTTTATTATCCTAATACAGCGATGCCACATGTGTTGTGGGAACTGCAAGGCTTGCAGGATAAGTCTGGTGATGCGCATCAACTATCCCCGGAAGGGGAAATGACTTCGATTCAGTATCAACAGGCGACGCGAGATTTAGTGGCCTTTTTAGACTATGTCGGAGAGCCAGCAAAACTTGTCAGATATAAAATAGGGTTTTGGGTGATTGCATTTCTGCTTGTTCTTTTCTTAGTCGCTTGTATGGTCAAAAAAGAGTATTGGAAGGACATTCATTAATATGACAGGTTTATCAAATCGAAGATCGGTAATGACACTATATGCTGATGTCGGCGATCCTTTGGGACATAGCGTTAGGCTTGTTCTCCGAGAAAAGGATATTAATTCGAATGTTGTATTAGTGCCTGATGGAACCAGGCCTGAAATTTTGAATGATGTTAACCCTTATGACACCACGCTTACTCTAGTAGATCGTGACCTCGTACTCTACGATTCTCATACTATTCTGGAGTATTTGGATGAGCGTTATCCACATCCTCCTTTAATGCCAGTTGATCCTGTTGCTCGCGCGAACAATAGGCAGTTTCGCTATAGGATAGTCAGAGATTTATATAAACTTTCCCGAGATATAATTGGGGAAAATGAGCTGGCTGCGGCGACTGCGAAAAAAGCTATGCGGGATGATTTAATGGCAATTTGCCCTTTATTCTCGCAGCATGCTTATTTCATGTCGGATGAGTTCACGTTAGTGGATATTTGTTTGGCACCTATTTTGTGGCGCTTACCAAGTTATGGGATAAAGCTAGGTCCTCCTGGAAAGCCCTTGTTGAATTATGCGGATTTGATATTTGGTCGCAATGCATTTCAGGAAAGCTTAGCCGAATCTGACAAAATTTTTAGAGACGGACTTTAAAATATTTCCATTGTGCGAGGTGGTCATGGTATCTGTACAACCTTATATTTTACGAGCTGTGTATCAGTGGATTTGCGATACTAATTTAACTCCTCAACTTTTGGTAGATACAAATCATCCTGAGGTAGTGGTGCCCAAAGAATATATTGAGGACAACCATATTGTTTTGAACATGAGTCCTACTGCTGTGCGTGATCTAGTCTTGGGAGATGAATATGTTTTATTTAATGCTCGATTTGGTGGCCGTTTTAGAGAGATCACGGTTCCGCTTAGCTCAGTTCTAGCCATATATGCTCGAGAAAGTAATCAAGGTCTGTCTCTGGCTCAATTTGATATGGAGCAGCCTTATGACGATGGTGATAAATCATCAAATGAGAATAGCGTGCCGAGCTCGGATATCGCTTCTCAGCGCAAAGTGAAGTCTAAACCTAGCCTAACGATAGTTAAGTAGCTTCAGTTCGGAATTAAAGTTCTTCTTCTCAAAGATGGTAACAACATGCTTGACGCCACTAGTTTTTCTGACTACGTCGGTCACTAATTTTTTCTCGGCGTCGTCAACGAGGCCCATTAAATAAACTGTACCACCATTACAGGCTATCTTTATGGTCGAGGACTGTACATTTTTTTTTGTAATCAGCCTCGTACGTACTTTTGCAGTCAAATATGTGTCTTTTAGCGTTGAAATTAAACTTGGCTTCTTGGAAACGGTAATCTCATCATGTATTTGTCTAATTTTGGGAATAGAGGATGCTTTTTGAATGATGCTTAATCGGGTGGCCTCGGTTGAGACTGTTCCAGTTAATAAGAGCACTTCGTTATAGCTAAGAGCGTTCACAGCTGATTCTTGGTTTATTTTTTTATCCGCGTTTATCACGCGTCTTACTTTCAGAGTTATTGCCTGATCTTCGATAAATGTCCCTATAGTTCGATTTTTTCCTACACATGCACTTGTGACTAGTATCACGACTACTAGTAGTAGTGATTGGGCTTTTCTATTTGTTGTCCTGCTTCTCATTATGCTTGCTAGTTGCGATCTAGCACACTCCTCATTATTTGCTTTGAGACTGTAAGCGGTGATGTTGTAACATGGCAGATGAGTTTTACTCATAAACGTTTTGACTGCTTTTTGCTTATGCTTCTATTTCCAGTCGTAGTCTAACAAAATTGACACGATACTGAGGTAAATTCACGTAGACTAGATTTTAGTCTAGAAAGCAAATGTACTGTTAGCATGCCGCTCTTGGGATTTTCTATTTTTAGTCAAAAGTTAAGTGTTACTGGAACATGTACTTTTAGCACTAGTTTTTATTACCACGAGGTATGTTATGAAATTTCACAAAAGAAACAACATTAATGCGGACTACATTTATGAAAGACCAGCTATTTACGTAGTGTCTACTCCTATTGGGAATCTTGAAGATTTAACCTATAGAGCCCATAGTGTACTGAAAAACGTAGATGGTATTCTTGCAGAGAGTCCAAGGCATAGTTCTCGTTTATTAGCGCACTATGGGATCGTAACTCCCATGCGACAGTACCATGATCACAATGAAAAAAAGACAACTGGAAATATTTTAGACGAGGTTGTGGACAAGGGATTGGTTATTGCGCTAATTAGCGACGCAGGAACGCCGCTGATTTCAGACCCTGGCTACACGCTTGTACAACAAGCATGTCAGCGAAATATTTCAATATTACCGATCCCTGGCGCATGTGCATTGATAGCGGGCCTTACTGTAAGCGGTCTACCTACTAATCGATTTGTCTTTGAGGGATTCCTCCCCAGTAATGTGGGGGCGCGTAATTCTAGGCTAGGTGATTTTTTGAAAGAAGCGCGCACAATTGTTTTTTATGAGGCACCACATCGCATACTGGAGTTGTTAGATAGTATTTCTGCGGTTTTAGGCTGCCGCAATGTTGTCATCGCTCGAGAACTTACTAAGCGCTATGAATCGATTTATAGAGGTAGCATTTGTGACGCGAAGGGATATTTCGAATTGCATCCTGACACCGTGCGCGGTGAATTTGTTGTGATGTTGGAGGGCGCGGAAGTTTCCACTTCTGACGCAGAGCTGGAAGACGTGTTACGAATTCTTTTGGAGTCTGTAGATTTGAAGTTGGGAATAGAACTTTGTTGTAAGCTTACTGGCTCTAAGCGTAATGTAGCCTATAAGCTGGCTATTGGTCTGCAGAAAAAAAACTAATATATTGCAAAGTAGTCGAATTAGGCGGAAACTCGCTCCTGCAAGTTGGCCGGGTGATCGCTGCTACTTATATCGCACTTTGATGTAATAGCAGAGGAAAGTCCGGGCTCCATAGGATAGAGTGCCAGGTAACGCCTGGGAAGCGAGAGCTTACGGAAAGTGCCACAGAAAATATACCGCCAAGATGATTGGTAAGGGTGAAATGGTGTGGTAAGAGCGCACCGCGCCGGTTAAAAGGCCGGTGGCAGGGTAAACCCCACTCGGAGCAAGACCAAATAGGGAAACATCTCGGTTCGCCGAGAGTGCGTTATCCGCGTTAGTTTTCGGGTAGGTCGCTTCAGGCGCTTGGAGACGGGTGTCGCAGATGAATGATCACCGCGCTGTGTTTTACAGTAGTACAGAACCCGGCTTATAGGCCAACTTGCTTTTTTTAATTTTAAATAAGGCTAAATCGTACACTTTAAATTAGATATACTTTTTATGTTTATGATTTAGAACGTTATTTATTATCAATAAGTACAAATTGTTTTTAAATTTCTTCCTAAGTGCTTGTTGCATAAGCAAGATTCTCTAAAAAGAACGCTAATTTCCCTTGACAGTTTTCCGTCTCTCTCATTATAGTCCTTAGTAGTGGTGATTTGTGGGGTTATGTGGAAATATTCTCTAAATACTCACGATTTATTTTGGCTGAGTGGTTTAGTGTCGACAATTTTAGGTTTGATTTGCAAAATGTTTCGAGGGTTGAGTTTAGTTAATTTAGATGCCAAGGGTCGCTTGGGTATTCCTATTAGGTTTAGGGACATACTGTCACGTTTCGAGTTGAACGATTTAGTCTTAACGGTTAACCCGTGGGATCGCGCCTTGCTGCTATACCCTCTTGCCGAGTGGGAGGAGATCGAGTTGAAGCTTTCAACCTTATCAGATTTCGACAAAGGCAGTCGCAGGACCAAACTTATCTTGCGAGGACACGCGACTGAGTGTCATTGCGATGCTCAAGGAAGAATCCTCGTTCCTTCTGAGCTAAGAGAAATGTCCGATTTAAGAAAGGAAGTTGTTATTTCTGGTCAAGGTAATAAGTTGGAAATATGGGATTCAGATCGCTGGCGAGCAGAGTGCAATAGTCTGTTAGCGAGCAATTCTAGTGATGCATCTGCAGCATTAAGTTCTTTATCTTTGTGAGGGTTTAGATGTTTACACATTCTCCAGTCCTGATGCAGGAGGTAACAGATTTAATGAATCTGATAGACGATGGAGTCTATATAGATGCGACTTTTGGCCGTGGTGGGCATGCCAAAGCACTGCTTGAAAAGCTTAGCATAAATGCTAGATTGATGGCGTTTGATCGTGACCCAGAAGCTGAGAGTGCTGCTAAAATTTTCTCGCTTGAAGATCCGAGATTAGAGTTTTTTCGCGGACCATTCTCCCAACTTGACCGAGTAACAGGCCATGCCGTCGAGAAAGTAGATGGGATTCTATTTGATTTAGGTGTGTCCTCTCCCCAGTTGGATGATCCTAATAGAGGCTTTAGCTTTCGGTTCGAGGGTCCGTTGGATATGAGAATGGACCCTTCATGTGAAATTTCTGCTGCGACATGGGTTAACTCTGCATCTGAAATCGAAATCAGCGATGTGCTTTGGAATTTTGGTGACGAAAGAAAGTCCAGGCATATAGCCAGAAAAATTCTTGCAGTAAGGGCTGTAAAGCCCATAGAAACAACAAAAGAACTTGCGACCATAATTCGTAGCTGTTTTCGATACCAAGGAGGACGCCTAGATCCCGCAACGCGCAGTTTTCAAGCGATTCGAGTCCATGTTAACGATGAAGTGAGAGAAATAGAAAAAGGGTTAGAATCGGCATTGAAGCTTCTAGCGATTAACGGAAGACTTTTAATAATTTCTTTCCATTCTCTTGAGGACCGTTTAGTAAAGCATAAGTTTAAGAATCTTGATCTTTTGACGAAAAATCGTGGAAAAGATAAGGAATTAGAAGCACCCGCTTATCGGATTGTTAAACCGAATCTTTTTAGAGCTACTGAGGCCGAAAAAGCTGTTAACCCACGCTCACGAAGCGCTAAGCTGCGAGTGATCGAGCGGTGTTTATGAGAGAACTGATTGTTTTAATACTATCAGCGGCAGTGTTTGGCTCGGCACTTGGTGTAGTAGTTAAACGTCAAGAGAGTCGAGTGTTGGCAACTGAACTACACAGATTGCAGTCAGAGCGGCGTTTATTGAAGCAGGGACGGTCTCAGCTACTGCTTCAACAGTCTAGTTTGTCGAGTCACTCACGAATAGAGAAATTGGCGCGTCATTCTATTGGGATGATTGCTCCCCCAACGACAACGGTGGTTAATACAAAGTGAACTCGAATCTCTTAAAAGGCCGCAGATTTCTGGTGTGTGGTCTTTTTTTGACTGCAGCATCGACACTTATTTTTGGCGCTATTCGCTTGCAGATAGCCGAACCGGTTGATCTGGCACAACGAGCAGAATCTCGATCTGAAAAGCTGCAAGAAATCAAAACGGATAGGGGCATTATCTTTGATAGGAATAATGAGCTTTTAGCAGTGAGTGTGCCACATTATTTGCTTCAGATTAATCCCAGTCAGTTGCTTCATGCTAAAGAAAATTGGGCAGATATTGCTAAAGAGATTGATTGGCCAGTTATTAGATTAGAGAAATTTATTATCGAGAGAAGCGTAAGAAAGGGCGTGACTCTTAAGAGAGAGCTAAGCGCCCAACAGGTTGATACCTTTCGCAGGCTCAATATTAGCGGTGTGGACTTAATGCCATTTCAGAAGCGCCATTACCCTCTGGGTGCACCAGTATCCCAGTTAGTCGGCTTTACGGATCGCAATGACAGTGGTCAGGAAGGAATGGAGAAGGCCTTCAACCAAATATTGGAAGGTAAAGCTGGGAAGAGAAAAGTATTACAAGATGCCAAAGGAAACATCGTTAAGACATTACATATAATTGGTGCTGTAACTTCTGGGGAAGATCTCAGATTAAGTATCGATTCGGGTGTCCAATATGCTGCTTATCGAGCACTTGAAAAAGCCGTGATCCGAGAAAACGCTGATGGTGGGTCGGCTGTGGTAATGGATCCACATAATGGAGAAGTTCTAGCTATCGTTAGCTATCCTTCATTTGATCCAAACAAATCTAATGAAAAGAAACCTTCCCTCTTTAGAAATCGCGCTGTAACAGATGCATTTGAGCCAGGGTCTACGCTTAAACCATTTACTATAGCTATGGCACTGGAAAGTGGTCACTTTCTCCCAGACACGAAAATTGATACCAGTCCCGGTTATTTTTACTTAGGTTCTGACCGAGTAAGCGACCCAGTGAATCGAGGGTTACTTTCTTTGTCCGCAGTCCTAACTGAGTCAAGTAATGTTGGCTCGGCAAAAATTGCAATGACACTTCCTTACGGTGACCTCTGGGATATCCTTAAATCAGTCGGGCTTGGGAGTAAAAGCGGGTTGCCGCTAGGTGGAGAGTCTTCAGGCAAGTTGAGTCCTCATTCTACATGGGAGCCGATCGAGCACGCGACTCATTCTTACGGCTATGGACTGCAGGTTACGCTGGTGCAGTTGGCAAGAGCATATTCTGTTTTTGCTAACGGAGGATGGTTGCTGCCCTTAACTTTGACGACCGATAATGCTTTACCGGAGAGGACGCGTGTTTTGGGAGAGGGGATAGCCATGCATATACGCGAGATGTTAGAGAGAGTCGTGTCCGAGGGAAGTGGTAAAAAGGCAAAAGTACATGGATATTCTGTAGGAGGGAAAACTGGAACTGTGCGTAAAGTTTATAATGAGGTGTATTCCAGTGAGCAGCATTTAGCCTTGTTTGCTGGTATGGCTCCGGCTATTAATCCTAGGCTAGTAGCAGTCGTAATGATTGACCGCCCAAGAAATAAAGCGCAACACGGAGGGGAAGTCGCTGCACCCGTTTTTTCAGAAATCATCTATGAGGCTACTCGTATTTTAGGTATACCACCTGATGCATCTGGGAACCCTAAATCTCCATCACCGAAGTTTGCCGATATAAATTTTTTTGTAGGTGAAAAAAACTAATGCAGATGGTCAACGTCAGTAAACCTCAAAGTCTGTCTTCTATCTTGATGGGTTTATGTGATGTGAATAGTTGCGATGATCGAAAAATTTTGGATATTACATTAGACAGTAGAACTGTTAAACCTGGCTCGTGTTTCATGTCAGTAGCAGATACTAAGGAGGTTTGTGAACAGCATGTCAAAGATGGTATTGAGAGAGGGGCAGCCGCTATTTTATGCTCATACTCGGTTGATGCCGCTAGAGAGGGTGTCTGTATCAGAAAAATCGACGCGTTGCGAGATCATCTAGGGACGATTTCAAATCGGTTCTTTAATAATCCCTCGTATTCGTTAAAAGTTTGTGCCACCACCGGTACTAACGGTAAAACTACTGTTGCCTACCTTACGTCAATGGCAATAGAAATTTTAGGTGGAGAGTGCGGATATGTAGGCACTTTAGGTGCTGGGAGCATTGGGAGACTCGTAGAGTCTAAAAATACATCTCCAGACGTGATTTCTATCCATAGATGGTTGGCTAGATTTAGAGATGAAGGGCTTCAGTTCGCTAGTATAGAGGCTTCTTCTCATGGCCTAGATCAAGGAAGGTTAGACGGGGTGAAGTTAGAGACGGCATCCTTTACCAACCTTAGTCGTGATCACCTAGATTATCATGGCACGATGGATTCCTACTTGGAAAGTAAGTCGCTTCTTTTCCTTAGGAGTGAAGTTGATCAGGGCATTATAAATATAGATGATAAGGCGGGTAGATTAATTTTTGATCACGTGTCTCCCTATCTTAAGACGTGGACTTGCTCATCGAGTTCTCTAAGTGAGTGTTTGAAATCAGAGCGACAAGTGCAAGCAAGTCACATTCTATCGACAGCTAGAGGAAGTTCTTTCACGCTTTCCTATGAAAAGATTGAAGAAAAGGTGTTTAGCCCTCTGATTGGAGGCTTCAATGTAGATAATTTGCTAATTGTTGTGGCCACACTGCTTGCGCTAGGTTATCTCTTCGAAGATATATGCCGCTGCATTCCAAAGTTAGACAAAATCCCTGGAAGAATGGAGCGTTGTGGAGAAAGCGATACTGGCGCAAAGGTATACGTAGATTACGCACATACTCCCGACAGTTTAAGAGCTGCACTGCAAACTATTACAGAGATGAGACCAACCAGAGTTTCAGTTGTTTTTGGGTGTGGTGGGCAGCGAGATAAAGGAAAGCGCGCGCTAATGGGAGCTATTGCAGAGCAACTTTCAGACCAAGTATTCATTACCGCTGACAATCCAAGAACCGAAGCTCAAGGTGCTATTGCAGCCGATATTTTACAGGGTATGAATGAGCCAGAAAAAGCATTAGTAATTGAAGATAGAAGAGTGGCGATATGTGAAGCGATTTTTGCGGCTAAGACAGGTGAAGTCGTCTTAATTGCCGGCAAAGGACATGAAACTGTTCAGAGCGATTCGACCGGGGTGAGATACCACAGTGATCGGTTATTTGTGGCAGAAGTTTTGGATAAGGTAACAACTGTATGATTGCTATGACGCTTTCTGAGGCTACTCACACTTTGGGTGGACGTTTAGTGGGTGGTGATGGCATTTTTCGTGGGGTTAGCACTGATAGTCGAACTATTAGTGAGGGAGAGTTATTTGTAGCTTTGCGGGGGCCGAGATTTAATGGGGAGGATATGCTGGATGAAGCTTTCTCGAAAGGTGCGGCAGGGGCGATCGTTCGGGATGCCACCCTGACTAGGGAGCCAGTAATTCAGGTTTCAAATACCCTCGATGCTTTGGGTGTCTTGGCGAAGGCCTGGAGGTTACGTTTTGATATTCCTATTGTCGGGATCACTGGGAGTGTTGGAAAAACAACCGTCAAAGAAATGCTTGGATCTATTTTAAGCCTTTCTGGCCGGACCCTGATTACAACTAAAAACTTTAATAACGAGATAGGTGTAGCTCAGACATTGCTCCAATTATCAGATCAGCATGAGTTTGCTGTTCTAGAACTTGGGGCAAGAAAGCCTAAAGATATTCAGTTGCTCTCAGAGGTTTGTAGGCCAACGGTCGGGGTTGTGACCTTGTGTGCCCCAGCACATTTAGATGGATTCGTTGATTTGAAAACGGTTGCTAAATCGAAAGGTGAGCTTTTTACAAGCCTTCCTGAAGAGGGAGTTGGAATAGTTAATCTTGAAGATCCGTATGCTCGGATGTGGCAATCTATGGTCGGCCCACGGAAATTCCTAACTTTTGGTGACGGAGGTGATGTGTGTGCTTGCGACGTTTCTTATACAGAGGCTGGTTTATCGTTTGAGCTTGTATTGAGAGATCATTGCCCTAGAAAAATATTACTCCGACATAAGGGGATCCATAATGTCACCAATGCGTTAGCTGCTGCTGCTGCTGCTTTGGCCATAGGTGTGGATATTGCGACTATAGAGAAAGGCCTTAATTCTGTTCGTGAGGCAGACCAGCGACTTAGCTCAAGAGTGGGGATCTATAAGAGCCACCTTATCGACGACTCTTACAATGCTAATCCTACATCGGTTCGCGCTGCTATTGATGTTTTAGCTGCGGAGCAGGGGAGCCAATGGCTAGTGTTAGGAGACATGGGCGAGCTAGGAGAAGAAGGAGAAAAGTTCCATATTGAGGTAGGTAGATACGCCGCAGTAGAAAACTTGGAACGGCTTTTCACTATTGGCGAATTATCTGCGTACTCCAGCAAAGCTTTTGGTGAAGGGGCGCGACACTTCGAAAATCGATTAGAGTTGCAAAACTTTCTATTTGCGGAGTTGAGAAATTCATCCAATCACGTGACTATTTTAGTAAAAGGATCCCGCTTCATGGGGTTGAATAAACTAGTTGATGCACTTTCATTTGAGCGCTGCCAGTCATGTTGATCTATTTGAGTAACTATTTGGCGAATTTCGATTCTGGATTTTATGTATTTCAATATTTGACTCTACGGATAGTCCTTGGCGCATTAACGGCTCTTCTTATAATGCTTGTAATAGGCAATCCAGTGATTGCCTATTTGACCAATCTTCAGATCCAGCAAAGTATTCGCACTGATGGTCCGAAGTCCCATCTTTCTAAGTCAGGGACGCCGACTATGGGTGGGTTGTTGGTTTTAGCTGCAATAGGTGTGAGCACTTTTCTGTGTGCCGACTTGAATAGCAAGTTTGTTTGGGTTGCTTTAATTGTGACTTTTTCTTTTGGGGCGATTGGGTGGCTTGATGATTATTTCAAAGTGCTCAAGAAGAACTCCAAGGGTATTCGTGGCGTGCACAAATATATATTGCAATCGGTTGTCGCGATATTGGCCGCATTTTTTCTTTTCTATTCAGCTGAATCGCCTTCGGACACTCTTTTAATAGTGCCTTTTTTAAAAGGTTTCTCTTTTAATCTAGGCGTGCTTTATATTGTACTTACCTACTTTGTTGTCGTTGGAACTAGCAATGCTGTAAACCTTACCGATGGACTTGATGGTTTAGCGATCATGCCAGTCGTCATGATCGCCGGCGCTTTGATTGTTTTCTCATATGTTGCAGGGAATACGAATTTTTCTGCATACCTATCTGTCCCTTATGTCCCTGGCGCTGGCGAGCTAGCAGTTTTTTGTGGAGCGATTAGCGGAGCAGGACTTGGCTTTTTATGGTTCAACACTTATCCGGCACAGATTTTCATGGGCGATAGCGGCTCGCTAGCACTGGGCGCTGCTATTGGAATAGTCGCGGTCTGTGTTAGACAAGAGCTTGTTTTACTGGTTATGGGGGGAGTCTTTGTTGTCGAAACGATGTCAGTCATTATTCAAGTGGCATCCTTTAAAGTATTTGGTAAGAGGGTTTTTCGCATGGCTCCTATTCACCATCATTTTGAACTTAAAGGTTGGCCGGAGCCGAGAATTATAGTTCGATTTTGGATAGTCACAGCGATTCTCGTTCTTTTGTCACTTGCTTCTATCAAAATACGCTGAAGGTATAGGTATGGATCCATCATTATTTCAAAAACAAACAAGTTCATCGCCTATCTATGGAGTGGTGGGTCTGGGATCGACGGGATGCTCGGTGGTTAGCTTTTTAGCTGGCAAAGGATGGTCCGTGGTGGCCATGGACACGCGGGAGGAAGCTCCTCTGCATGCTAATTTACGAATCAAATACCCAAATGTTTCTTTTGTACTAGGAGCTTTAGATTACGATATTTTAAAGCACTGTGAAGAAGTGGTGGTTAGCCCAGGCGTCCCACTTGAACATCCTGTTCTTCAGAGGTTGAAAAAAAACGGGAAAAAAATAATCGGTGATATCGAACTATTTATTAGGCATGCTGATGCTCCATTTATAGGAATAACAGGGACTAATGGCAAAACCACAGTAACGATGATGGTACATAAAATGTTACTGAGCTCAGGAGTGGACTGTTTGGCGGGGGGGAATTTAGGAACTCCTGCGCTCGACCTGCTACGAAAAAAGCCGAATCCAGATTGCTATATTTTAGAGATCTCTAGCTTTCAGCTTCTATTAGTTTCTGCTTTTAGTGCAGAGTTGTCTTGCGTTTTGAATATAACTCCCGATCATTTGGATCGTCATTATGTTTTTGAAGAGTACCAGACAGTAAAGCTTTCTATTTTAGAGTCTGCCAAGATTGCATTAGTGAATTTAGACGATCGATGCATCAGAAACTTTGCAACCATCGGAAAAAAAGTTGGCTTTTCTTCTAGTGAACCTATGCAGGGGAGTTACGGTATTCGTATAAAAAATGGCCGTAAAACATTGTGTGACGAGCATAACGCTTTTCTGACTACAGATCAGCTAAAAATTACCGGGCAACATAACGAACTGAATGCCTTGGCAGCTTTGGCTATCTGTTCCGAATATATGGGAGCCATGCCGAAGAATGCTGTTGAGGCTCTGAAAAATTTCTTAGGGCTACCTCATAGGATGGAAAAAATTGCTGTTATAAGAGATGTGGTCTTTGTGAATGATTCAAAAGCGACCAACTTGGCAGCGGCACAGGCCAGCATAACTTGTCTCATGTCTTCTCACCGAGGAATTGTGATCATGGGCGGGGTGTCAAAACAAGCTCAATTTGAAATACTTTCAACCTTTCTATCCCATTACGTTCACACGGCTATCTTGATAGGAGAAGCAGCACCGGAAATAGAAACAGCAGTAGTTGAGCTGGTTCCCTGTATAACCGTTTGTGACATGGCAGGGGCAGTGGCGGAGGCATTTAATTTAGCAAAGCCTGGAGAAACGGTTTTGCTAGCTCCTGGCTGCTCTAGTTTTGATATGTTTGATGATTATGCACATCGAGGGAATGTCTTTAAAGAAGCAGTTCTGTCTTTAGAGGCTGCGGCTTGAGTTCCGCAAGCACTATGAAGAGCCAGGCGGTGAGGCATGGTAGTAGGACATTACCTGCATTCGATTACTATGATAAGTGGTTGATCTGTGCCGTAATTATTTCCTGCTGTTTAGGCCTCATAATGCTGGTTTCTACATCAGGCCCTATTGCGGAAAAACGAGGAGTATCGATCTTCTATTATTTTTGGCGACAAATTTTTGCACTGGGGATCGGAGGGTTTTTTGCGCTATTGATAGTTAAGGTTGAATCCAAAGCAATATCAAAGATAGGCCCCTTGATCATTTTAATTGTTAGCGCTTTGCTAGTACTAGTGCTTTTACCTTATTTTTCTCATGAGGTAAATGGAAGTAAACGTTGGTTGTATTTTTCTGGGTGGACTTTCCAGCCGTCCGAGTTGGCCAAATTGGCTGTGGTGATTTATTTAGCGGCTTTTCTGGTAAGGCACAATAAGCAAGTACGTACTCAGTCTGTTGGTTTGATAAAAGTTATTTTTGTTCTGGCCATCTTGGCTGCCTTGCTATTGGCCGAACCTGATTTTGGCTCATCCGTTGTTTTATCTGGTACAGGAATGGGGATGATCTTTTTGGCCGGTGTTCCTCTGTTGAGGTTTCTCTCTGCGGGTGCCGGCATCATACTGATGCTAGGCATTGCGGCCCTAGTTGAGCCTTATCGAGCTGCACGCATAATTTCATTCCTAAATCCTTGGAAAGATGAGAGAGACACAGGCTATCAATTAACGAATGCACTTATAGCATTAGGGCGAGGCGATTGGCTTGGCGTCGGTTTAGGCAATAGTGTTCAGGCCTTGCATTTTTTACCCGAGGCCCATACCGACTTTGTGTTTGCAGTCATAGGAGAAGAGCTTGGCACTGTAGGCGCGATCGGTATTATTTTAATATTCGTTTTTATTGTATGGCGCATTTTCCGTATTGGAGTCGCTGCTGAGAAAATAGGACAGCTTTTCGGTGCGTACATGACTTATGGCGTGAGTTTTTTAATTGGTATGCAGGCTATGGTTCATGTTGGAGTGAATTTGGGGTACTTGCCTACGAAAGGCTTACCACTGCCGTTTATTAGCTACGCAAGCAATAATTTAATTTTTATTCTGCTGAGTATCGGTTTAGTTTTGCGAGTTGGGTATGAGACTGCTGTCCACTCAGGTTTCTCCGTAGCTGGAGGTAAACCTAATGACTAAGACAGTGATCATCTTTGCTGGAGGTACCGGAGGACATGTCTATCCAGGGCTTGCCGTTGTAGAAGAGCTAACGAAGAATGGGTGTCAATGTCATTGGGTGGGTACTGCTTCAGGGCTAGAATCTAGAGTCGCCGTGCAGAACGGATTGTCTTTTACAGCGATTAGAATATTTGGATTGAGGCGCTCTGGGCTCTTGCGGTTATTAGCAGCACCTTTTGCAATACTAATTTCTATTGTTACTTCTATTCTAATAATTAGAAGATTAAAGCCCGATCTGGTGATAGGTATGGGGGGCTATGTGAGTGGTCCAGGTGGAGTTGCTGCCTATTTATGCCGATGTCCGTTAGTTGTTCATGAGCAGAATACGGTACCAGGTCTCACAAATCGCGTACTAAGCATTATAGCAACAAGAGTTTTGCAGGCATTTCCGCAAAGCTTTCCTCCAAGTAGATCTGCGATAGTTACTGGTAATCCTGTGCGCAAAGAAATCGCAGCCACTGCTACAAGAGTGGGCGATCGAAATAGTAGTTTGACGAATAGAGTGCTCGTTTTTGGTGGTAGCCAAGGTGCGAATATTTTAAATTCGATCGTACCGGTTGCTCTGGAGAAAAGCAGGGTCAGTGAGTTGGTGGTTCATCATCAGGCAGGGGAGATGGGTGCGTCTCAGCTAGAGCGTAGCTATGCGGCTTGTCTCAATATTAGCACTGCAATTGTAGTTCCTTATATCCAAGACATGGCTGAGGCATACTCCGCCGCTGCTTTGGTAATAGCTAGATCGGGGGCGATGACAATAGCCGAGTTGTCCGCATGCGGAATTCCATCTATTTTGATTCCGTATCCGTATGCGTCCGATGGACATCAAGAAAAAAATGCACGCTTTTTGGAAGAACAAGGAGGAAGCATTTGTCTTTTAGAAGACGATTGCAAAGTTGATGAGTTAGCACGTTTAATACGAAGAGTGTTTCTGGAGCCTGGCTTATCTAAGTCGATGTCTTTAGGTGCTTTGTCAGCTAGTTCTCCACATGCCACGTCAGAGATAGTGAGACATTGTTTGGAGTTGTCTAATGCATGAAGAGTCGCTTATGCATAGAGTAGAGAGAATCCATTTCATAGGTATTGGTGGTTCAGGAATGAATGGCATTGCAGAGGTGCTGTTTAATATCGGCTATTTTATTTCCGGTTCTGACATTGTCGAATCATCGGTCACACAGCATCTAGAAGACGTTGGAATAAAAATTTTTATAGGTCATGAAGAAGCTTACGTAGAGGATGCGGATGTAGTAGTTTATTCCAGCGCCATTAGCGAGGGGAATGTTGAACTTATCGCAGCACGTAATAACCGTATTCCTGTCGTGCCCAGAGCAGAGATGCTCGCTGAAATCATGAGATTTCGGAATGGGATAGCGGTAGCGGGTACACATGGTAAGACTACTACCACTAGCTTGATCGCAAGTATCTTGTCTGCGGCAGAGCTTGATCCGACATTTGTGGTAGGTGGGTTAGTTAAGAGCGCGAATTGTAACGCAAAGCTTGGAACAGGAAAATATTTGGTCGCGGAAGCTGATGAGAGCGATGGCTCCTTTCTTTTTTTGCAGCCCCTTATCTCAGTGATAACTAACATCGATTCAGATCATCTTTCCGCTTATGGCAACGACTACGGTCGATTGGAACAATCTTTTCTAGAGTTCTCTCGTCGTCTGCCCTTTTATGGGGTCGCAGTTGTGTGTGCAGACGACAAAAATGTTTGTCGTCTGATTGATAAAATTCACGCCCGAGTAATTACGTACGGATTTCATGCAGATGCAGATGTTCGAGCCTATGATCTCCAGGCGATCAATCACGGTGAATGTTTTAAGGTAGTTGCCTCCGAGGGAAATTTCAACAGTGCTTTTAGCTTGCCGATGCTAGGCGCCCATAATGTGCAAAATGCACTAGCCGCTATTGCCGTAGCTTTGGAACTGGGGGTTGGAAAGAGATCAATTCAACTAGCCTTTGAAAATTTTAAAGGAATCGATCGCCGGTTTCAGATTTATCCTAACGTCGCTTTCGGGAGTAAATCGATAACTATGGTTGATGATTATGCTCATCATCCAAGTGAACTAGTTGAGGTTTTAAAAACTTTTAGAGTCCATTGGCCTGACAACCGTCTGGTTATCATATTTCAGCCCCATCGATACACTCGTACTCGAGACCTTTTTGAGGATTTTGTCGAGGTTCTTTCAAGTGTTGAGAAGCTTTTTGTGTTGGACGTATATCCGGCAGGAGAAGAACGGATTGAGGGTTATGACGGATTAAGCTTGGTCAATGCAATAAGTAAAAAAAGTCAAGGTGAGACTTCATTCATTAGCCAGTTAAGTGATGTTGAGGACATTTTAACTGATTTTGTTGAGCAAGATGACATTGTCGCTCTTTTGGGCGCAGGCTCTATAGGAAGTTTGGCTCGGGATTTTTTGGCATGAATATATCGTATGCAAATAGTATGCAATTCGGCGAAGGTAGTAAGATCTTAGAGAATGTCTTAATGTCCAAATATTCTACTTGGCGATGTGGGGGGAGAGTCAAACTATTTTTTCAGCCTAAAACCAAGAACGATGTGTCTATTTTTCTCAAGTCTTACGGGGAGTGTAGTCAAATTACTTGGCTCGGTCTCGGGAGCAATACTTTATTTTTAGATGATGTTGTCGATACCATAATAATTGCGACCTCACCCAACCTATCTGAATTTCGTTGGACTGCTCCAGATACTTTATACGCCGAATGTGGGGTCACTTGTTCACGTATTGCAAAAGAGGCAGCAAAAAAGTGCTGGGGAGGGGTAGAATTTTTGGCAGGCATTCCAGGGGTTTTAGGTGGCGCTCTGAAAATGAATGCTGGTGCGCATGGTGCTGAAATATGGTCTTTCGTCTCGGCTGTTGAGGTCATCGATAGAAAAGGGACTCAATTTTCAATCGGTGCTCAAGAGTATTCTTCATCATATCGGTGTATAGATGGTCCTGAGCTTTGGTTTTTAGGTGCATGGCTTAAATTTAACCAGAGGGTATCAAATGGTGCCGAGAAAATTCGTGCCCTTATAGAAAAAAGACGATTGACTCAACCTACTGGAAACGCTACTTGTGGCTCTGTATTCAAGAATCCAGAGGGAGGGTATGCAGGTCAAATGATCGATGAGTGTGGGTTGAAAGGCTACCGTGTTGGGAATGCTGAAATATCAGAGGTTCACGCAAATTTTATAGTTAATCACGGAAATGCTTCCGCCTCCGAAATCCTTGAACTTATAAGCGTTGCTATCAGGGAAGTTAAAAAAAAGTTCCATGTCGATCTGCAAGTTGAAATTTGTCAAGTTGGGACAGAAGGATGTCGGAACGATAAGGTGGTGTCTCCATGACTATTTTTACTTCTGAGGAGCATGCAAAGATTCTAACGCACTGTGGTCGTGTAGGAGTTTTGATGGGTGGCAATTCTGCGGAGCGTGATATTTCTTTGGAGAGCGGCGCTAATGTGATGTCTGCGATGCAGAGAGCGGGTATTGAAAGTGTCCCCTTCGATTGGGATGGCTCGCTTGATAATATTCAAGAGTGGAAAAGTTGCGATCGTTTTTTTATCGCGGCGCATGGCAGAGGAGGTGAAGATGGAAAACTTCAGTCCGTGCTTGAAATTATGGATATCCCATACACTGGCACCAAAGTCTTGGGTTGCGCTTTGTGTATGGATAAGAATCTGACTAAGCGTGCCTGGCGGGGAGCTAATCTGCTTACACCTGACTCAATGCTCGTAACAGGAAGCACTAACGCAGAGCAACTTGTCGATAGGCTAGGGTTGCCTCTGATGATAAAACCCGCTCGAGAAGGCTCCAGTTTTGGCATTACAAAAGCGGACTCAATCAATGAAGTAATGCCAGCGATACGGCTAGCACTTACTTATGACAAGATAGTCCTTGCCGAGGTTTATGTCGCAGGGTCTGAGTATACAATCGCAGTCCTCAACGAGACCTCCTTACCAGTAATAAAGATAGAGACGCCCCAGCCTTTTTTTAATTACGATGCTAAATACTTCGGGAATGATACAAGGTATTTTTGTCCATCCGAGCTTACGGAAACTGCAGAAGCGGAGTTAAAAAAAATAGCTTTAGATGCATTTTCATCGATAAATGGATTCGGGTGGGGAAGGGTTGACGTGATGCTGGATGTAGAGGGGCACCCTTGGTTGATAGAAGCTAATGCTGTTCCCGGTCTCACATCTCATTCGCTAGTCCCAATGGCAGCAAATAATATGGGTATTTCCTTTGATGAATTGATCATCATGATTTTAGGTACCAGCATGACGAAGGGACAATTTGGATGAGTCAGGCCGTGTTAAATCATCCGCATCCGTCGAGATGGCCTTTGGGTGTCATTATTCTTTCGATGGGTGTTCTCTGTATCGTGGTTTTTGTACTGGTATACCTCTCTTTTAAATTGACAGACCCTAAAGTTTTGCCGATTACTAAAATTGCTATTAGCACTCTTGATGCAAAGTTTGTAAATTTGGACGCAAAAAAACTAGAAGATATAGTCGTGAAAAGTCTGGGTAAGAGAGGATTTTTCCACATTAATGTGCGTGCCGTACAAAACGAAATGTTGCGCCAGCCCTGGGTCTACAAAGCCATCGTACAACGTTTTTGGCGAGATAAGTTGATTATCCAGATACTTGAGCAAAGACCTGTTGCCAGATGGGGGCAAAAAGAATTATTAAACGAGCAAGGTGAAATTTTTTCCCCTGATTCTTTAGAGAGAGCTAAGACTTTAGTTAGATTAAATGGACCCGATGGGACCCAAAAAATCATGCTGGCACACTACAAAGAGATTTCTACCCGTCTTCAATCTTTAGGACTGGGTGTGAGCGAGATACAGCTTACCGACCGAAGAGCTTGGACAATATATACAGCGGATGGAAAAGCACTAGTGATGGGCCGCGAGGATGTATTGAATAGGCTACAAAGATTTTTAGTTGGTTATCCAAGGGAGTTGGCTTCTAGATGGTCTGGGGTTAAGAAGGTAGACCTGAGATATTCTAACGGGTTAGCTGTGTCGCATAAAACACTACTATGAGAGAGAGCTGAATGAATTCAAACATTACATATTTTTTAACAATTCGGGGTCATTTTTGTTATGAAGAAATCTGATAAAAAATTGATCATTGGCTTGGATATTGGGACGTCTAAAGTTGTTGCAGTAGTCGGAGAATTGTCTGGGCAAGACGACGTTGAAGTGATTGGAATGGGGTCATCTCCATCAAGGGGATTGAAGAAAGGGGTGGTGGTTAATATCGAATCGACAGTTCATTCTATACAAGCCGCGATAGAGGAAGCAGAGCTGATGGCAGGCTGTCAGATTAAGTCGGTGTATGCTGGGATATCTGGTGGCCACATACGAAGCCTAAATTCCCAGGGAGTCGTTCCTATTAGAGACAGCGAGGTTTCTAATGGGGATGTTGAACGAGTAATGGATGCCGCAAGAGCTGTGGCGATACCCTCAGATCAGAAAATACTCCACATTCTAGCTCAGGAATTCATTATAGATGGCACGGAGGGAATAGTTGATCCGATTGGAATGACAGGAGTTCGATTAGAGGCGAAGGTACACATGGTAACAGGGGCAGTGTCCGCTGCACAGAATATCGATAAGTGTGTGAAAAGATGCGGTCTTGAAGTAGATAATATTATTTTACAGCAATTGGCTTCCTCTTACGCTGTTTTGACTGAGGAAGAAAAAGAACTAGGAATATGTTTATGCGACATAGGAGGCGGTACTACAGACATTGCTGTTTTCGTAAATGGGGCCATATATCATTCTGCTGTTATTCCAATTGCGGGCGATCAAGCAACTAAAGACATTGCGGTTGCTCTTAGAACGCCTAAACATCACGCAGAAGATTTGAAAATTCGTTATGCCTGTGCTTTGACGCAGTTAGCTAGCCCAGAAGAAACTATCGAGGTCCCTAGTGTTGGTGATAGGCCCCCAAGGCGATTAACACGGCAGACGCTTGCAGAAGTTGTTGAGCCTCGTTACGAGGAGCTATTCAGCTTAGTGGCAGCCGAGCTAAAGAGGAGTGGATTCGAGGAAATGATTGCAGCCGGGATAGTGTTAACCGGTGGAGGCTCTAAAATGGAGGGTGTTATCGAGCTTGCCGAAGAGGTGTTTCATATGCCAGTTCGTATCGGCAGTCCGAAGGGTGTCTCTGGATTAGTAGACGTAGTAAAGAATCCGATTTACGCCACAGGGGTAGGTCTTCTTGTGTTCGGACAACGACTTTCTTTAGGCCTCAGTCAGTCAGGTCAGAATTCTTCGGGAGCATCATATTTAGAAAAGATGAAAGACTGGTTTAAGACTAATTTTTAGTACTGAATCGTTAGTAGAAGATAAATAGACAACACTTAAATATTTAATTTACATATGGAGTAAGAAATATGTTTGAAATTATAGAAGAGACTAGTCCTAAAGCATTAATCAAAGTTATAGGAGTAGGCGGCGGGGGCGGCAATGCTGTGCAGCACATGGCTACTTCTGAATTTAAGCATGTAGAGTTTATTTGTGCTAACACGGACGCACAAGCTCTTGAGAATGGGAGTGTCAGTAATATTTTACAATTGGGTGGAGATTTCACAAAAGGCTTAGGTGCAGGCGCAGACCCTGCTATTGGTCGTCAAGCGGCACTCGATGATACTGATCGGATCACTGAGATGTTGAGAGGCACTGACATGGTTTTTATTACCGCTGGAATGGGGGGAGGCACAGGCACAGGTGCTGCGCCTGTAGTTGCCCAGCTTGCCCGAGAAATGAATGTTTTGACGGTCGCAGTAGTGACACGCCCATTTCCCTTTGAGGGAAAGAAAAGAGGGCTAGTTGCGGAAAAAGGCTTAGAGGAGTTAGCGCAGTATGTTGATTCTTTAATAGTGATTCCAAACGAAAAACTGTTGAGTGAATTGGGGGCTGATGTCACTCTTTCGGATGCGTTCAGCGCAGCAAATAATGTGTTGCTTGGTGCGGTACAAGGAATAGCGGAGTTAATAACTTGTAGTGGCCGTATAAATGTCGATTTCGCCGATGTGCGTACAGTGATGTCGGAGAAAGGGATGGCTATGATTGGGACAGGCTCTGGTCGTGGCGAGGACAGAGCGAAAGATGCGGCAAGATCTGCTATTAGCAGCCCTTTGTTAGAAGATATCGATCTAACTGGAGCGAAAGGTGTCTTAGTTAACATCACTTCCAGTGCTGATCTAACGATAGGGGAATTTCAGCAATTCGGAGAATGTGTGGCTGAATTCACCTCGGATAATGCTACTGTAGTAATCGGGAATGTTGTAGACCCGACACTAAAGAAAGAAGTGCGCGTGACTGTTGTAGCTACAGGGATTGGTGCTGAAAAAGATGAGGAATTTTCTGCTCCTTCCTTGATTTCGGAGAACCCAGATTTTCAGGGTCAGTCACAATTTGCTATTCGGCCTGATGCTCCGGGTAATAGAGAAAATGAGCAAGACGAAAAGCCTCGCTTGACAAACCCTGACGATTACTTAGATATACCTGCTTTTTTAAGGAGGCAGGCAGATTAGTTAATCCGGCGCAGTACAAAACTTACGACTGGAAAATATTACATCTGTGGTATGATTTCAGCTCACAAATTCTGAGGAACGTCAGGGGAATGATAAAACAGAGAACCCTGAAAAACAGCATTCGCGCGACTGGCGTTGGTCTTCACACAGGACTAGAGGTGTGCCTTACCCTTAAACCAGCTCCAGTAAATACGGGCATTGTTTTTTGTAGACAGGACTGTGACCCCGTGGTTAAAATTCGCGCGTGCGTAGAGAATGTTGGTGCTACCAGTTTGTCTACTAGCTTGGTTCGAGACGATGTTACAGTATCAACTGTCGAGCATTTGCTTTCAGCATTAGCTGGCTTGGGAATAGACAACGCATTTGTAGAGCTGACTGCTTCTGAACTTCCAATTATGGATGGCAGCGCAGGGCCTTTTGTCTTTCTTTTGCAGTCAGCCGGTATTGCAGAACAGGAAAGTGAAAAAAAATTCATACGCATAAAACATGAAATTTCCGTATCAGATGGGGATAAGTGGGCTAGGTTCGAGCCCTTTGACGGGTTTAAAGTTTCGTTTGGCATTGAGTTCGATCATCCAATATTTCATAAGAAGATCAGTCATGCAGTCATTGATTTTTCTACTACTTCGTTTGTAAAAGAAGTTAGTAGAGCGCGTACATTTGGATTCAGCAAAGACGTACAAGCGTTAAGAGACAGAAACCTTGCTCTTGGGGGTAGCTTGGATAACGCGATCGTTATAGCCGATAGCGGAGTCTTGAATGAAGGCGGACTGCGTTATGAAGATGAGTTCGTGAAACACAAAATCCTCGATGCCATTGGAGATTTGTATCTACTAGGTTATACCTTAATAGGGGCATTCCATGGTTATAAATCGGGTCACGAGCTGAATAATAGGCTCATGAAGAAAGTGTTACTAGAAAACGATGCATGGGAGCTGGTTTCTATGGAAGAGTCAGCTCTCTCCTCTATAGTTTTTCAGCAACCAATAACCGCTATTGGCCATTAAATGTTTATTCTCTAACGTGTTTAGCTATTCTTTTGAAAGCATCTTGTGTTTTAGCGTCGGTGAGGCTAGATGAGTACCGATTGATTGCGTCCGCAGAGGCGCGACTCAGCTTTAATCGTGTTCGTTTCTTGTCTGCCGGCAACGATTCCGGTCGGACTTTCACTCGGATATTTACGGCGTTTTGAAATTCTTCTGATGTGCTTAACGATTTGATGAATGCTGGAGTGATGTACCTTAGCTGAGCTGCCCACGCTGCAGAATCTGATTGTAGGTAGATTGTTCGATCTTTTATTGTAGAAAGAGTGATGTGCTCAGCAATTTTCGCCGGCAAATGTTGTTTAAGTAGAATATTAAGCTTGGAAAGTGCTAACGCCTGTTCCACGAGAGCATTGGTCGCTCCATCTTTTTTGAGTAGTGAGGAAATTATATTTAAGTGGCCCATACTTAGTTTCCCGTCGAGTTTCTCGATTATATAGTTCTGCTTGTCACTTATTTATTAGAACTTGTATGTTTATATCATATATGGGGATGATTATAGACGATGAGTGATTTCAATCACTTATTATATCTAGAGAATAACGATTTTCGATTTGCTACAATAGGCACTTCGCATCTATCCTCGGATGGTATTAAGAATCTTTAAACTTATAGGTAGTTTGATAAATTAATGTTGCTCGATTCTAAATCCCGTATTAGTAAAGCGTTGTCTTCGCTCTTTGGTAGTCGAAATAGTCGTCTACTTAAACATACCCAAAAGAAAATATCTGCCATCAATGCAATGGAGGAAAGCTTGCTTGGACTGTCTGATGTTGACCTGAAAGGCAAAACTGACGAATTTCGGGAACGCTTCGCTGGTGGCGAAACATTAGATCAGTTGCTGCCTGAGGCATTTTCGGTAGCCAGAGAGATGAGTAGAAGGGTGTTAGAGATGCGCCACTTTGACGCACAATTGCTTGGTGGCATTGTTCTTCATGAGGGTAAAATTGCAGAAATGCGCACAGGGGAAGGGAAGACCCTTGCTGCTACCTTACCCGCATATCTAAATGCGCTTTCTGGTAAATCAGTGCACGTGATCACTGTGAACGATTATTTAGCGGCACGCGATGCTGGTTGGATGGGAGTTTTGTATAATGCTCTCGGGCTATCCGTTGGAGTAATTGTCAGCGGTATGGACCACGAGAAACGGAAAAATGCATATTGTGCCGATGTTACTTATGGTACAAACAACGAATTTGGTTTTGATTACCTGCGCGATAACATGTGTTTTTCCTCAAGTCAGCAAGTACAGAGAGACTTAGCTTTTGCGATAATAGACGAAGTCGACTCAATCTTAATAGATGAAGCGAGGACCCCTTTAATTATATCAGGTCCCGCAGACGACAAAACCGACCTTTATGAACGTATGAATGCTTTAGTTGCCCCCTTGGAAAGACAGTTAGAGGATGATGGGGAGGGAGACTATTTTCTCGATGAGAAATCCAGACAAGTCTATCTCACGGAAAAAGGACACGTTAACGTTGAAGAAATTTTATTAAAACAAAATCTTCTGCAGGATAATGATAGCCTTTACAGTGCTGCGAACATTTCATTAATACATCATGTTTATGCTGCGATACGTGCGCACAACTTATTCCAAAAAGATGTCGACTATGTCGTTCAAGACGGTGAAATAGTTATAGTTGACGAGTTTACCGGTAGAACTATGCTTGGACGCCGTTGGTCGGAAGGGTTGCATCAAGCAGTTGAGGCGAAGGAAGCACTATCGATTAAAGAAGAAAATCAGACTCTTGCCTCTATCACTTACCAGAATTATTTTCGCCTATATCAAAATCTATCCGGAATGACCGGGACTGCGGACACGGAAGCCTATGAGTTTCAGGAAATTTATGGATTAGAAGTTGTTGTGATCCCGACGAATAAAGACATGATCCGAGAAGACCATGGAGATTTAATTTATCTCACTGCCCGCGAAAAATTTTTAGCGATAGTCGAAGATGTGGAGGACTGCGTAAAAAGGCAACAGCCTGCTCTTGTCGGTACGACGTCTATAGAGACTTCTGAATACTTGTCTTCGTTGCTGGATAATCGAGGGATAAAACACAAAGTGTTAAATGCTAAATTCCATGAGCAGGAAGCCAGAATCATTGCAGATGCCGGCCTGCCTGCCAGTGTTACTGTGGCGACTAATATGGCTGGAAGAGGGACGGATATTATTTTAGGAGGCAATCCAGATTTTCAGAGAGAGAGTTCACGAGATGTGGGTACAGACACAAATGTCTCCGATAACTGGCAGAGTAATCATGAAGTAGTCATATCCTCTGGAGGGTTACATATCATCGGTACTGAACGGCATGAGTCTCGAAGAATAGATAATCAGCTTCGGGGTAGATCTGGCAGACAAGGCGATCCTGGATCAAGCCGATTTTATCTTTCTTTAGAAGATAATTTGATGCGTATTTTTGCCTCTGAAAAAGTTGCAGGGCTTATGCAAAAACTCGGCATGAAAGATGGCGAGGCTATTGAGCATCCCTGGGTCAGTAAAGCAATTGAGAATGCTCAGAGAAAAGTTGAAGGGAGAAATTTTGATATTCGTAAACAACTATTAGATTTTGATGATGTTGCTAACGATCAGAGGAAGCATGTCTATGAGCAACGTCGAGAAATCATAGAATCTGTAGATATAGAGCACACAATTATCCAGATTAGAGAGGATGTTGTTGGCGAAATCTTAGAGCGTAATATAACTTTAGCCTCTGGTGATGCAGGATGGAACCTGGTGGCATTGTCCAGAGGTCTCGAAAAAGACCTCGGTGTGGTCGTCGACTTTACGGATCTTATGACTGACTCAGCTACTCAAACAGTATTGCAAGACGTTGTATTTCGACGTGTGGATGAAGAGTATAGAAAGAAGGAAGCGCTGGTTGGCTCGGATGCTTTAAGAAGCTTTGAAAAGAACATTATGTTGCAAGTTTTAGATACTCAGTGGAAAGAGCATCTAGCCGCAATGGACTATCTGAGGAAAGGGATTCACCTTAGGGGTTTTGCTCAAAAGAACCCTAAGCAGGAATATAAGCGAGAAGCCTTCGAAATGTTCTCTCAAATGTTGGATAATATTATGCGTTCGGTTGTAAGTCTTCTGTTGAGAGTACAGATCTCGCATGAATCAGAGTTACACCGAACCGAGCGTAAAGAACTTGAACTATCAGAGGCGAATTACCATCATGGGGGCTCTCCGGAAGAGCCCGTGGACTTTTCTAATGTTAGCCCTAAAGAAGCTGTAACTTCCTCCAGGCCCTTCAAACGAGATGGTGAAAAAGTCGGTCGAAATGAACCTTGCCCTTGCGGGTCGGGTAAAAAATTTAAACAGTGTCATGCGGGATCCCCCCAATATAATTAAACTTATGGATGCTATAAAATTGAAAATTTTGCCTGAAATTTTACCTATAGATGGTATACGCTTAGGCACAGTAGCTATGGGAGATCGCTATAAGGCTAGGTCAGATTTAGCTCTGATAGAGTTAGGTGAAAAAGCTAAGACAGCATGTGTGTTCACGCAAAATAAATTTTGCGCTGCGCCGGTGTCTTTAGCAAAATCACATATCAAAAAAGCTAACCCAAAATTCTTGGTAATCAATGCGGGCAATGCAAATGCAGGAACAGGTATACCGGGCGATAAAGCAGTATTAAGCGTGTGCCATGCTGTCGCTAACTATGGTAGCTGTCGCGTGGAACAGGTGTTGCCTTTTTCGACTGGAATTATTGGTAAGCTGTTAAACAGCGAACTCATAGTAGATAGTATCCCAGAGGCTTTTTCAGATTTAGACTCTAATAAGTGGTTGAATGCGGCTGGTGCAATACTTACTACAGATACGTGTATCAAAGCGCGCAGCGCTCAGGTAGATATTACTGGTGGAAAAGCCTCTATCACCGGGATAGCAAAAGGTAGCGGCATGATAAAGCCGAACATGGCAACAATGCTGGCATTCATCGCGATAGATGCAAATATTTCTCAGGAAGCGCTAGACCAGATTTGTCTTCACGCCAGTGAATTAAGTTTTAATAGAATAACGGTGGATGGCGACACTTCTACTAACGATGCGTTAGCGTTAATTAGTTCTGGCTCTTTAGGGAATGCTGAAATTAACGTTGATGGGTCTGACTATGAGACTGTATTTAGAGGAATACTCTTGGTTTGTGAAGAATTAGCTAAGGATATCGCCCGAGATGGAGAAGGAGCTACTAAATTTGTTACCGTCAACGCATCTGGAGGACACAGTGAGTCTGAACGTAAGAATGTAGCTTTCGCCGTGGCAGAATCACCGCTGGTAAAAACTGCTTTATTTGCCGCGGATGCTAATTGGGGTAGAGTTTTAGCCGCTGTGGGTAGAGCAATTGATATAGACACGAATATCGAAGATATCGGTATAAAATTTGGGGAGCATTCGATTGTAGCAAATGGACTGCCTACTGATTACGACGAGGATAAGTTAAACCATTTATTGCTTTCACGCGACATAGAAATAAATATAACGTTAGGGAAAGGGCAAGAAAAAGTCACCGTATGGTCTTGTGACTTTTCGTATGACTATGTGCGGATTAATGCGGAGTATCGGTCTTAAGTGCCCAGCTTGATTGAACTAATAGCAAAAATGCAACAGTTATAAAGTGAAGAAATTAGTCAGCGTTTCGGTAGGGGTATTGCAGAAAAAAGGTGGTTTGTATCTCATTTCTTTAAGGAATGCTAATCTCGCTTTCTCGGGATTTTGGGAATTTCCAGGTGGAAAAAATGAATGTGGAGAGTCTCCAATTCAAACGTTAAAACGCGAGCTATACGAAGAAGTAGGTGTCAAAATTGGCACAGATTACCTCCCACTAATAAATTTCACTCATGAGTACGCGGATTTCATCGTTGATATGCATGCGTATTGTATAGAAGAGTGGCAAGGGTCGCCGATTGGGTGTGAAGGTCAGAAACTTATGTGGGTAACTCTGGAAGAGCTTCTTTCTGCTAAGATGCCTGCCGCTAATCGGTCTATAAAGTTGGCGCTTAGCTTACCTACTACGTCATTAATTACTCCTGATTGTGATGGCGATGAGTTCTCGTATTTGAATCAATTAGAAGCATGTTTGCGTAGTGGGGTGAAATTAGTGCAGCTAAGAATGTCAGGAAGCTCAACAGTATGCGTTGCTAGAGTAGCTAAAGCGGCTTTAGTCATGTGTAAAAATTACAGGGCGAAACTGTTAATTAATAATGAAAGTGCCCTAGTGCAACAACTGGGCGCTGATGGCGTCCATTTGCCTTCCTATATTTTAAGGGTTCTAAATGAAAGACCTGTTCCACAACAGTTTTTATTAAGTACTTCCTGTCACAATAAAAGTGAGGTTGTTCATGCAAATAAAATGGGCGTTGATTTTGGTTATGTTTGTCCTGTAATGCATCCATTTTCTCACGAGTCGCAAAGTGTGCTGGGTTGGGAGTCTGCGGCTAAGTTAGCAAGTCTGGCTACTTTCCCCGTATTTGCTCTAGGTGGTTTGAATGAGAATGATATTAAGCACGCAGGCCAATTAGGGTTTCAGGGTGTGAGTATGGTGACAGCGCTTTGGAAAGAGTGAGGGTTGTACAAGCGATAATAAAGTTAATGAGAGATCTTTAGGTTTAAATTGTCGAGCTTTCCTCAGTTATATGCCACAGATCTGCAATTGAAATTGAATTTCGTCTGAGGTTTGCTTTGGTTTGCTGTTAGTATCGCAATGATGGAAAAAACGGACTGTAAAGCGCTGTTTTCCACCACTTGTTTCGGGGAAAACAGATAGAGATATCGGTAGGGAAAAGCGTAATAAGTAATTTACTTTATCCTTGCTTAGAGTGCGTTGAAAAAAACCTTGTGTCGCCATTTCAAAAGATGTTTCTAGGCTTCCTCTGATGATTTCCAGCATGAGTTCATTTGCTCTTTTTAGCGGCAGTATATCTGACATCCATCTTTCAATTTGACTGGCTTTTTCTGAATGACTTTGCTGGGTCCAGAAATAAAATCGAGGAAGATCGGATATATTAATGGCTCCTTGGTAGCTCGTTTTTTGTCGCACTTGATGAATTAATTGGTCATTTTTAACAGAAAGCCCCGGGTTATAGTCAGGTGATCTGAGGATAGCGAGATTGTCCTTGATTGTATCTACGACACGCTCTAAATTGCTCATATCCACCTGAGGATTACCGAAAAAATCGTTAAAAGCGATAGCTGCACCATCCAGTCCCGTTATCAGATTTTTTCGCAAATCTGAGCGGTTAATAAAATCAGATAGTGCTATTAGTAGGCCTACTGTTAGGCACTCGTCATCTAATTTTTGCCCCGAAAGATAGTTATCGATCCTCGAAGTAAAGTGTTCCATTCTCAGGAAATTTCGAGCCTTTTCATTTATGGGTAGCTCATACGTCACTAAGTTCCCCTGAAGAGAGAAATTTTGATGGTCTTTACTATCCATTACAAAAAAATAGCACGTATAGAGCGACCCTTCTATCACTAATTTCAATCTATACAGAGTGATGCAAATAACTATCTATGCGCTCGGTACCAAGATGTCGACCTATAAAGACGAACCGTTATAGAGCTTAGTTATTGTGCAAGTTGAGAGTAAAAGACATGGAGCCTTTGAATCTCAGCAGGCAAACTGTTCTGCTTCGACGAGTTATCTATAATATCGTCAGCAATTCTTAGCCGCGCTTCTCTAGTGGCTTGGGCGTTCATTATAGCCAAGACATTTTCCTTTTTGAGTAGATCTCTATTCATAACCCTTTCCAGCTGTTCTTTTTCAGAGCAATCGACCACTAGTATGCGGTCGAATGTTTCTCGGCGTTCGCTTTCTGCCACTAGTGGTACCGAAACCAAGCAATATGGCATTTTTACAGCTTTGATTTGATTAGACATTTCCTTTCTAATCTTTGGATGAGTGATTGTTTCCAGAGTTTTTCTTTTGCTCTCGTCAGAAAACACAATTGATTTTAGTGCATTTCTATTCAACGTATTGTCATTATTAAGAACGCTGGCCCCAAATTCGCGAATTATATCTTGTAGACAAGGTTTGCCTTGCTCTACTAATAGCTTAGCTATTACATCCGCGTCTATAACGGCTATACCAAACTGTTTGTAAAACATGTCGCAAACATAGGTCTTTCCCGATCCTATTCCTCCCGTGACCGCCACTACATATGGGTATTGGTCTTCATTTGAGGTCATCTAGTTGTCCTAGTTTTTGAATTCGAGAGATAATTCTACACATAACGGTAGACGAAGTCTGTCAAGAGTTATATCTGTGAAAAGAACTTTATTTCTACTCAACCCTTTCCTAGTTTATTCAGATAATTGCGGCCATCTTTCCTTTTGTGTTACGTCGGCTGCTTCCTCACATCACATCTCAGTCCTGAAATCAGATGGTCAAAATCGTCAGGTGGTTTGGCAGTAAAAGTTTGCAGTCGATTAGGTGTGGGATGGAAGAATTCTAGCTTTTTTGCATGAAGGGCTTGGCGCTTAAATGTTCTAATCGTATTTTTTAGATCGTCGTCGCAATTTTTAGGTACGATTGGCCTTGCCCCATAGGTAGTGTCTCCAACTAGTGTATGACCAAGCGAAGACATGTGGACTCTGATTTGGTGGGTTCTTCCAGTCTCTAGTCGAATTTCGAGTAGGCTGTGGCGTCGAAATTTCTCTAAGATTGTGAAATGGCTGACAGCATCTCTTCCAGAAGGAGCAATACGCATTTTAGTTCTTTGTCGGTGGTCTCTGGCTCTTGGCGCATTTACTGTCCCGCCAGATATTGGGACACCATTAACAACGGCTTCATAGACTCTCTTAATCTTTCTAGCAGCCATGCTCGTGCTCAAAGAGTTATAACTCTGTTGCCTCCGTGCAACCAGAAGTAAGCCAGACGTATGTTTGTCAATGCGATGTACAAGTCCGGCCCTAGGCAACATACTTAATTCTGGGTATTTCTCTATCAGACCATTGGCCAATGTTTGATCGTGATTCCCAGCGCCTGGGTGCACCACTAGGCCAGCTGGCTTGTTAACAATGATGAAGTCAGGGGTTTCTGCAATCACCTCAAACTCCATTTTTTGCGGAATGATTGTATTCTCACTCTGAGTGGTTTCAGTTACAGTTAATGTTAAAACATCACCAGTATGAACTTTGGCTTTCGGTTTTACGCTTGCATCGTTTACAAGTGCTCGACCTAAGTCAATCTGATTTTTCAGCATCTCTCTAGAGTATTGTTCGAATAGTTTGGCAAGTGCTTGATCGAAGCGTTCACCATTTAGCGCTTCGGGTACGACTGAGGTTAAAAGTATGTTGGACATTTTTGAGTCACCAGAATTTTAAGGCGTGTTATTTCGTGCATGTATAGTATGTTATTTTCTTCATGTTATTTATAGTAGGATCGGTTAAAATTTTGCCAGCGTCGTCACTGTTGGCAAATATAAAAACGGTATTATTGGGATTCACTATTTATATGAAAAGTAAATTGCAAGCCTCTTTGTGGCGCAAAATGTTTCTATTTGTTTTCATATTGGTTTCAGGGTGTGGATATTTCCAAAGTCAATCAGACAAAGATAAAGAAGAAAGCAAGTGGCCTGAGGATAGACTTTACAAGATGGCTAAAGAAAAGCTCGACTTTGGCTCTTGTGGCGGAGCTATAGAGTATTATGAAAAGTTGCAGGCTAGATATCCTTTTGGTGTTTACACCCAACAGTCGCAAATTGAGCTGGCCTATTGTTATTACAGAACCGACGATCCGATGATGGCGATCATCACAATTGACCGTTTTATTAAGCTTTACCCCACGCATGTGAATATGGCTTATGCTTTCTACATTAGAGGGTTAATTAATTTTGGGAGAGGGAAAGGGCTCGCTGAGCGCTGGCTTCCTAAAGATGGCTCTCAAAGAGACCCTGGTATGTCGTTAGAGTCATTCAATGATTTTAGTGAGGTAGTCAAGACTTTTCCGGAGAGCGTCTATGTCGAAGATGCTAGATTACGCATGCGATACCTGCGAAATCAACTCGCACAGCATGAGGTTAACGTTTCTAATTACTATATGAGAAGAGGTGCGTACGTAGCATCCGCTAATAGGGCACGCTACGTGATTGAGAAGTATCAACAAACTCCGGCTGTTCCGGAAGCACTAGCGTTATTGGCAAAGTCATACAAGATTTTGGAGTTGGACGAGCTGGCTAATGACGCGTTGTCTGTTCTGGAGCTTAATTATCCTGAGCATCCGAGATTGTCAGAGATAAAAGAGGTCATTGTCGAGTAATTTAAAAACCTCCTGTTTCTTTGTATTTTGAAGTGATCGGGAATCGTCGATCTCTACCAAATGCTCGTGTTGTGACACGTACGCAAGGCGCGGATTGACGTCTTTTGTATTCATTTTTATTTACCATTGAGGCTATTTTCTCTACAACTGAGAGTTCGAAGCCTAGTAAAGAGATTTCCTCTGGAGTCTTATCACACTCTATGTAAAGCTCTAGGATCTGGTCTAGCAAGTCGTACGACGGCAGCGAGTCTGAGTCCTTCTGGTCTGGGGCGAGCTCAGCACTTGGGGGGCGCTCAATGACTCTTGAAGGAATCACATATGATTGTGCATTTCTCCATTTGGCTAGTTCGAATACCAACGTTTTAGGTATGTCTTTAAGCGGCGCAAAGCCGCCAACCATGTCCCCATAGAGAGTTGAGTAGCCTACGGCTACTTCGCTTTTATTACCCGTGGTTAGGACCATTTTTCCAGTAGCATTCGACTCTGCCATTAGAATTATTCCTCGGACTCGGGCTTGAATATTTTCTCCTGTTACCCCTTTTGTTTTGTTCGGGTCGTTGGCATTAAGACATTTTTCGAAAGCATCAACCATTTCATGAATAGGGGTTATTTGAAAGACACAATTTAATAATTCTGTCTGCTGGCGCGCGTCATCAATACTGATTTGTGCAGTAAATTTCGATGGCATTGAAATTGCGGCGATTCGCTCTGCGCCTAAAGCATCGGCTGCAAGTGACAGTGTGAGCGCCGAATCAATTCCGCCAGATAAGCCGATAATACAGCCTGGAAAGTTGTTTTTTTCGACATAATCTTTTATCCCTAACACTATAGATTGATAAATTGATTCGTGTCGGTCTGGCAACAATCCAATAGTCCCAGAAAGAATTGGCATTTTATTTTTATGCTTCGCTATTATTAGAGAAAGTGATTCTTTATAAGCGGGCTCCTGCGATACCACGTTTCCGAGCTCGTCGACTGTGAATGAGGCGCCATCAAAGACAAGCTCATCTTGCCCACCGATACAGTTAACATATACGATAGGTAACTTTGCAGCGTTCGCAGCTCGACTTAAAGCTGCAACTCGCTCGGTGGGTTTTCCGATGTGATAGGGAGATGCATTGATATTGAAGATAATCTCGGCTCCTGCCTCTTTTGCTTGCTGCGCTGTTTCAGGGTTCCATATATCTTCACAGATGCTCAAGCCAACTTTAAATCCTAAAATATTAGCAACACATGGGTTCTCTCCAGGGCAGAAGTATCGCTTTTCATCAAATACCGAATAATTCGGAAGTTCTTTTTTTCTATAGTTAGAAACAATGGATCCGTCATGGATTAACGCGCAGCTATTGTAAAGACGGCCGTTTTCTCTTTCCGGGTATCCCACAGCTGCAAATATACCTGTCGTTTTGCTTGCTATTTCATCAAGCGCGGCTTTGACTTGTCGATGGAGTTCCGGTCTAAGAATAAGGTCTTCCGGTGGATATCCCGTAATAGCTAGTTCTGGAAATATAACCACATCAGCATTGAGTTTGGATTGGGCGCGATTGATGTACTGGATAATAATTTGGGAATTACCGAGGATGTCCCCAACGCAGAAATTAGCTTGCGCTATAGCAATTTTTAAGATTTCGCTCATAGAGTGGGCCTAAGTATTAACTGGCTGAATCTAGCTTCTTAAAGTGTTACCTTTACAAAGGGTTGCTAACTTAGTGCTGCTGCCATTGCTGATCCCATGTCGGAAGGTGACCTGACGATTTTGACGCCTGCATTCTCTAATGCGACGAATTTATCATTTGCCGTACCTTTCCCACCTGAGATAATTGCCCCTGCATGCCCCATTCTTTTTCCAGGGGGGGCCGTGACGCCAGCAATATAGCCGATTACGGGTTTAGTAACATATTCATCGACAAATATGGCGGCATCTTCTTCGGCCGTGCCCCCTATTTCGCCTACCATAATAATGCCTTCCGTTTGAGGGTCATCCTGAAAAAGAGCCAAGCAGTCAATAAAGCTCATTCCGTGTATAGGATCTCCTCCTATTCCGACGCAAGTACTTTGTCCTAGCCCTTCCGTCGTGGTCTGGTGTACTGCTTCATAAGTGAGAGTCCCTGATCTAGATACTATGCCGATTCGCCCTGGTTGATGGATTGCGGCAGGCATGATTCCGATCTTGCATTCTCCCGGAGTAATTACTCCGGGGCAGTTGGGTCCGATTAAACGAACATCAGGTTGCCTGCTAAGGCTATCCTTGACCTTGAGCATGTCCAACACAGGTATGCCTTCAGTGATACACGCTATAACTTTTATTCCCGCCGACGCGGCCTCAATAATAGCATCCGCCGCGAATGGTGGCGGAACAAATATCAATGAAGCATCCGCTCCAGTAGCTGTAACTCCCTCAGCCACAGTATTAAATATAGGCCTTCCTAAATGCATCTCTCCCCCGCGGTTTGGTGTAATACCGCCAACAATATGGGTCCCATAAGCGATGGCTTGCTCCGCATGGAAAGTTCCTTGCTTTCCGGTATATCCCTGCACTAGAACCCTAGTATTTTTATCAACTAATATCGACATTACTTTTTTCCTCCTACAGCGCTTACGGCCTTTTCTGCGGCATCCGCGAGATTCTTTGCGCTGATAATAGACAAGCCACTTTGAGCTAGCATTTCTTTTCCTTCGTCTACTTTAGTTCCCTCTAGTCTAACGATTACTGGGACCTTAACACCTACATCTTTTACAGCACTGATAATTCCTTCGGCTATTAGATCACAACGTACGATTCCGCCAAAAATATTTACAAGTATGGCTTCAACTTTGTTGTCAGACACAATGATTTTAAATGCCTCCGCAACTCTTGCCGCCGTAGTACCGCCACCTACATCAAGAAAGTTCGCTGGTTGTGCTCCGCTTAGTTTTATGATATCCATTGTCGCCATCGCAAGTCCTGCGCCGTTGACCATACATGCGATATTTCCATCAAGAGTTACATAGTTGAGTTCAAATTCTGCAGCTTTACGCTCTTTTTCGTCTTCTTGAGAAGCATCGCGCCAAGCTGCAATCTCTTGTCGGTAAAGAGCGTTGTCATCGATAGTGATCTTAGCATCGATAGCGCACAAGGAATCGTTTTCTAATATTGCTAGAGGATTGATTTCAACGAGACTAAGATCTTTTTCATTGAATAACAGGTAGAGTCCCTTCAGGATCTTCTGTAATTCTATGCGTTGACCGGGCTCTAATCCTAGGGCAAAACCCATTTCTCTGCATTGGTGATCTTGTATGCCGAGTGCTGGTTCAATGCTAAAGGTGACGATTTTCTCTGGGGTGTTTGCGGCTACTTCTTCAATGTCCATTCCACCAGCTAATGAGCCCATAAATGTGATCTGCCTAGACCCTCTATCTACTACCACCCCTAAGTAAAGCTCTTTTGCGATATCAGCGGCTGCAGCTATGAGGACGCAGTTTACAGGCTGCCCATCAGGGGCTGATTGCTTCGTGATAAGCTGAGAACCAATTAGATTTCTAGCTATTGCTTCGAGTTCAGTTAGATCCTTTGTAAATTTAACTCCACCAGCTTTTCCTCTTCCACCGGCATGCACTTGTGCCTTTGCAAGCCAAGCACTGCCACCTAGGGCCTTTGCATTTTTAACTGCTTCTTCCGCAGTATGTGCAACTAGCCCATCCTGAACTGGGATTCCGTATTCGGCAAACAGTTGTTTTGCTTGATATTCATGTAAATTCATTTCCGTTAGCTCCGTTCCTAATGCAATTGACCTTTCTATAGGGTTCTAATAATACCCTAGAAGTGTTTATTAGGCTTGTTTAGTGTCATACAAAAAGTGACTATATACTAAACTTTAAAAGTGCAACTCTGTGTGTCGCTAAGTATGGCAATTTCAGTTTGTTTTGTCATTGGAATTATCGAGAGAAAGATACAAAAAACAATTGTAAGAGGATTTTTACATGTTAGTGAGACTGGTTTTGGCTATATTGTTAGTGGCTTTCGTTTGTTGGTTGTTTAGTGTTTTACGTGCGCGTCTTCTTAAAAAAGCAGTATCAAATGAAAATGGCAAAATAGTTGCATGCAGTTATTGTAGCTTATACGTTCCGCTAGAAGAGAGCATTTTTCGCAGCGAGAGACCGTACTGTTCTGCTAAGCACGCGGATCTTGGGCCCATAAAGTGAGAAAGCTGACAGTTATAGAAACGCTATGTGTGGTTGCTATATCAGCTTTTTTGTTGAGGATTGCGATATCTTATGTTTAGAAAGCCGCACATTTGACAGTCTCGTTGATCTATTCCATTTAACTTGCTCGCAAAGCAGTTAGTATTTGCCTGAAAATTTTGGGATTGGCTGCTATGACATGCCCTGTTTGCATATGTGTCTCGCCGCCTTGAGGGTCACCGATGAGCCCTCCAGACTCCTGCACTAGAAGAGCCCCAGCGGCTATATTCCACTCGTGAAGGTTAAATTCCCAGAACCCGTCTAGTCTGCCGGTAGCAACGTAGGCAAGGTTTAGAGATGCCGATCCAGTGCATCTCATATCGACGCTTTTATTCAGTAGCGTCGTAAAGCCACGGAGGTAGTTTGGCAAATTATCTTTGTTCCTTACTGGAAATCCTGTGCCCAAGATCGAAGAATCTAGCTCAGTCCTTGAACTTACTCGAATCCTTTGTCCATTCAGTTGTGCTCCTGCACCCCTTGAAGCCGTGTATAGCTCATCTCTAGTTGGATCGTAAACAACCGCTTGTTCTAGGCGGCCTTTTACTTGTAGTGCGATAGAAATCGCATAACTTGGGAAGCCGTGTATGAAGTTGAGCGTGCCGTCAATTGGGTCGATAACCCACTTGAACTCAGATGCTCCTATAGAACCTGACTCTTCTGCTACAATAGAGTGAGAGGGGTACGCCTCTGAAAGGACTTCAATTATAGCGGCTTCTGCTTCAACGTCTGTTTGTGTTACGTAGTCGTTGTGTCCTTTTGATTCGACTTTTAGGTCGTAAAGGCGGTTTTGCGCCCTTGAAATAATTGTGCCGGCTCTCCGAGCTGCGCGGATGGCGATGTTAAGCATTGGCTGCATAAGATGATGTCACGCGTTAAAAGACGTTAGTTTAACCTATTAGTGGGAACTGTTATTGAATTACTTTAGCGAAAAATTGGGTGCTGAAGCTGAAGCTGAAGCTGAAGCTGAAGCTGAAGCTGAAGTTGGCGCTAAGTTGTCCAGATTGCGAATAGTACTAGTTGGGACTAGTCATCCAGGTAATATTGGTGCGGTGGCTCGCGCTATGAAAGTAATGGGCCTTGATGCGCTACATTTGGTGAATCCAGTTAGATTCCCTGCGATAGAGGCGACTGCGCGCGCAGTCGGTGCGAGCGATTTGCTGGACCGCGCATTGGTTCACTCAGAGCTGGAGCACTCGGTAGAGGGTTGTTCACTGGTTTATGGGACTACAGCGCGGAATAGACAAATAAATTGGCCAGTACTGTCTCCTCGTGACGCGGCTTTAGAAATATCGCGGACTGAAGCGCCCGTCGCCATTGTCTTTGGTCGTGAGCAAGCGGGCCTGAGTAATTCTGAACTTGATCTTTGCCAGCGTTCTATACGTATTCCGACTCACAGTCAGTTTAAGTCTTTGAATCTGGGTCAAGCGGTTCAGATAATGGCATATGAGATCCGCATGGCTCATTTGTCGATGGGCTCAGGTAAGCAAGATGCTATAGGTCAAGAAAAGGATCCTCTAGCTTCTGCCTCAGAGATTCAACTCCTGAGGGCGCATCTTATGGCAGTGATGAAGTCAGTTGGGTACTACGACCCTGTTTATCCTAAGTTGTTGGAGCGTAGAATAGGTCGCTACTTAAACTCGACCAATTTACGTCATAGCGAAGTCCAAATTGTTCGAGGGTTTTTGTCCGCAATAGAACAACGGTTAGGTTTCTCTGCGCTGTAAAGCAAGGTCTACAGCAAATTATTTCTCGTCAAACAAGCGGTTTTCATATTCAACGCAACCATTTCCCTCAGTAACTTCACCGATTCTGTAGGTTTTTTCTCCCGCTGTTTTAAGGTGCTCTTCCACGTCATTAATAGCGTTTTTGGAGATCACCAAAACCATTCCTATCCCACAGTTAAAGGTACTGAGCATCTCTTTAGAAGAGACCCCACCTTGTTCTTTTAGCCAACGGAATATGGAGGGAACAGGCCAATTTTTGAGGTCGATCTTTGCATCAAGGCCTTCAGGTAGAATACGTGGTACGTTTTTGGTTAGTCCTCCGCCTGTGATGTGTGCGATTGCATTCACTTTTTGGTGTGCTAGTAGGCTAATCACTGTTTTGACATATATCCTGGTAGGTGTAAGGAGAATGTCTCCTAGCGATTTTTCTTCTAGGACATAGTTGTAATTGACGCCGCTTCTTTCTACAATTTTTCTTACGAGAGAGTATCCATTTGAGTGGACCCCAGATGACGTTAATCCTAAAAGAACGTCTCCACTTTTGACATCAGAGCTGTCTATTAAGTTTTCTCGTTCAACCGCCCCTACGCAGAAGCCAGCGAGGTCGTAATGGTTTTTAGAATACATTTGTGGCATTTCCGCAGTCTCTCCGCCTAAAAGCGCTGCATCAGACTGGAGGCAGCCTTCTACAATACCTTTTAACGCTGATTCCGCGACCTCTAGGCTCAAGGCTCCTGTTGCGAAGTAATCTAAGAAAAAGAGGGGCTGAGCTCCCTGTACTACTAAATCATTCACACACATAGCAACAAGATCTATTCCTATTGTTTCATGGCGGTTTAATTCGATTGCAAGAAGTAATTTAGTCCCAACTCCATCAGTGGCGGCAACTATTAACGGATCCTGAAAGCCTGTCGCTTTCAAGTCAAAAAGTCCACCAAATCCACCTAAGCCGCCAATAACTCCTGCTCTTACAGTCCCCTTTGCAAGGGGTACGATATTGGCTACGAACTGTTCGCCTCGTTCTATGTCAACCCCTGCGTTTCGATATGAAAGCTTGTTTTTTGTGGTCTTTGTCATATATTTTTGCTGTTGCAATTGTGTCGATATGGTCCTTTCTGACAGACATCTTTAGCACTTGGCCGTGACGTTATTCTATACGCGGACACCATACTCGCAACTAGTTTAGGTAAAAGAAATCCAGGGGAACATATTTTAAAATCCCTGTTAGGGGGGTCTCCACATTTTTTCCTGCGGTTGGCATGGGACTTGGGTAATAAATTTCTAGTCTGTATAATCGATGCAAGCTACCGTGCAATGCCACCATCTACTAAACCATGTATCCTATGACTGAAATTTAAATTGTAGGTGTTTCAAAAGGAATCGGATGATGTCTGAACCACTGAGAGGACCATCGTACTTTGTGCTAGTTAGTCTTTGTTTGGGCATGGCTACACTTGTTGTTTATTTACTAGCACCAGTTTTATTGCCCTTTTTTCTAAGCGGGATAGTGGCTTATCTTGGGCAGCCCATAGTAGATTTCTTAGAGTCTAGAGGACTTCCTAGAGCTCTCGGTGTGTCAGCGTTTTTTCTTTTACTCTTTTTATTCTTTTTTATTATGGTTGCGGGTATTCTCCCTATTTTGCAAGCTGAGCTGGCGGCGCTAGTGGCTGCGATCCCCGATGCTTTGGAGAAGCTTCGCGACGTTTCCTCTGGGCCGGCTGAATCCTTGTTTGGCGCGCATGCTAAAACTTTGGAGCTCGGTCAGGTGAAGGAGACTTTGTTTGCGAATTGGAGAGAAGTCGGGTCGTTTGCGACTGAGGTGTTTTCAAGGATTGGACAGTCGGGGCAATACCTTCTCGAAGGCATGATCTATCTATTTCTAGTCCCGATTATAACTTTTTACCTGATGAGAGACTGGAACAAAGTGTTGCTCAGCGCAGAGAGTGTCTGCCCGCAACATCTTGTTGGTGGCCTAAGAACGATTTCTCGCGAAGTCGATGCCGTTCTGTCTGAGTTTTTAAGAGGGCAGATACTAATTATGCTTTTTTTGGGACTGTTTTATGCGGTCGGGCTTTACATACTCGGGGTTAAATACGCTTTCCTGATTGGCTTTATCTCTGGACTAGTAAGTTTCGTTCCATATTTTGGCTTGATAGTTGGATTATCACTGGCAGGTATCGTTGGACTTGGACAGTTTGAACATTATTCAGAAGTGCTTAAAATCGTCGGAATTTTTGGCCTAGGTCAAGTAACTGAGAGTATGGTTTTGAGTCCAGTTCTAGTCGGCGATCGCATAGGCCTGCATCCGGTATGGGTTATTCTTGCGGTCATGATTGGAGGGTATCTATTTGGATTCTCAGGTATATTGCTGGCACTTCCGATAGCCGCGATTACAGTGGTCTTGTTAAGACATCTTAGGCTGTATCATTCTGAACACTGATGTAGCGACAATATTCCAGGAAAAGCCTTTGATTTCACAGCTTACTCTAGATTTATATCGTGCTCCCCACCATAAGTTTGAGCGCTACGTATCGGGTGTGAATTCAGAAATCGTTTGTGTTTTAAAGGATTGGCATTCAGTTGACAGTTATTCTTGTATTTATCTCTGGGGCGGGAGAGGAACGGGTAAATCTCATTTGCTTGAAGCAGCAGTTAGAGAGGCCAATCGCCTAAACCAGCGTGCCATATACTTACCGATTAAAACTATCCTTCCAAACCTAGAAACGGTCCTTTGCGATCTTGTAGATGTGTCTCTTGTGGCAATCGACGATGTAGATCTGTGCTGCGGTGATCATGCTAGAGAAGAAAGCGTTTTTCATTTATATAACGAGCTTAAAGAGCGTGGTGGGAGGATGTTGTTTTCGTCAATGTTGAGGCCAGATGTGGTAGGGTTTGGGCTTCAAGATTTGACCTCTCGTTTTGGTGAGGGACTCGTCTATCAACTGGGTGAACTGCCGGAGCATGATAAGGCAGAGCTGCTAGTGAAAGAGGCTAATATGCGTGGGCTTGACCTCCCCCAAGTTACTGTAAACTTTATCATGCGAACCTATAAGAGAGATATGGCATCTTTGATGGAAGTTTTGGTATTGCTTGATACCGCTTCACTTGAGCATAGCCGCTCGCTTACCATTCCATTCGTGCGGGAATTCTTAGACAGGCATGTGGAGGGTAGCAAGCGGTAGAGGAAGGTTTTTCCAATGGGTTTGCGGTCATGACATTGAAACAGACCTTTTGCCGATTAGCTCCCCCGCCTTCGGCAAGAACTCCCTGGATATAATATATGACGAGCTTTTCAGATGATAAATTAATCACCTAACAATTTCATGATATTTTCGATAGGTCGGCCGATAGCCGCTTTACCGTCGTTCACAACAATTGGCCGTTCTATTAGCTCCCGGTTTTCCAGCATAGCGTTGATGATTTCTTTCTCACTAGATTTCGAGTGCAACCCTAAGTCGGGCCAGCATTTTTCTTTTGTCCGTACCAGTTCCATTGCTTCCATTTTGAGCACCCTCAGTAGTGCTTTAATGTCGTCTTCTTTTAGAGGATCGACTAAATACTCGATTATGTTAGGCATGGCGGACTTATGGCGCACTAATTCTAAAGCTGCACGAGATTTTGAGCAGCTCGGATTATGGTAAATCGTTAGTTCCATGCTTTATTGCCTAAATTGGTCGAGAAAACTCGAGGTCTCATCCCAACTAATCTCAAGAACATCATCAGATACACGACTTTTATATTCGATTAGCTTGTTGTTCAAGCCTCGCTCGGTGAGGACTAGGCGATGCGGTATGCCTATTAGTTCTAGATTGGCAAACATTACACCAGGCCGTTCTGGCTTATCGCAAAACAGAACCTCATATCCATTTTTCGACAACGTCTCATAGAGTGCATTTGCTTTTTTAAGAAGGGAGGGTGATTTATGCATATTAATAGGTACAATTGCGCAAAAGAAGGGAGCCATCTGTTTGGGCCAAATAATACCTTTGGAGTCATTGTTCTGTTCTATAGCCGCGGACACGATTCGAGAGACGCCCAAGCCATAGCACCCCATAATCATGGTTACAGATTTCCCGTTTTCATCGAGTACCGAGGCTTTCATAGCAGAGCTGTATTTTGTTCCAAGTTGGAAAATATGGCCCACTTCAATGCCTCTTTTGATATCCAGTGTCCCCAGTCCCTCAGGCGAAAGGTCTCCAGCCACAACTTCTCTCAAATCAAAAATCTTAGGGCTTGCGAGATCGCGCTTCCAATTTACTCCGGTTAGATGGTGTCCATTTTTATTCGCCCCGCAGACAAAATCTGAAACAAGTGCGGCATCTTGGTCGACTAGGATATCCAATGGAAGTCCGACTGGTCCTATTGAGCCAGGAGAGGATCCAATAGCGGCTAAAATCTCATCGGCTCCGGCAAAGCGAAGCGGGGAGGCTATTCCGTCTAACTTTTGGGCCTTTACTACATTTAGATCGTGGTCGCCTCTTAAAACGATCCCTATTAGCCCGCCACGGTCACCTTCTACAATAAGAGTTTTAAGGCATTTCGACAAAGGAATATGCAGGAATTCACACACCTCTTTAACTGTATGTTGCTTTGGTGTTCCAACAGTCTGCATAGACTCCGTTCCCGGTGGCGGTTCGGATGATGGCGAAATGACCGGGGTCATCTCTACATTTGACGCGTAGTCACCTTCTGTGCTAAAGGCAATCCTGTCTTCGCCAGAGTCGGCTAAAACATGAAACTCATGAGATTTTGAACCACCGATATTGCCCGTGTCCGCAATAACAGCGCGATACCTTAGCCCAAGGCGGTCGAAAATTTTGCAGTATGTTGCATGCATGCATTGATACGTCTCTTCAAGGGAGTTTGAGTCTATATGAAAAGAATATGCATCTTTCATCAAAAATTCGCGCGCACGCATAACACCAAAGCGGGGCCTTATCTCGTCTCTAAACTTCATTTGTATTTGGTAGAGGTTGCATGGCAGCTGCTTATAGCTCTTTATTTCGCCTCGAACCAAGTCGGTGATAATTTCCTCGTGGGTTGGCCCCAGACAGAAATCCCTATCGTGCCGGTCTGTAAAGCGAAGAAGTTCTGGGCCGTATGCTTCCCAGCGTGTCGACTCTTTCCAAAGTTTAGCGGGCTGTACACTGGACATCAAGACTTCTTGAGCGCCTGCAAGGTTCATCTCTTCTCGTATGACCGCTTCAACTTTGCGAAGGACTCGGAGGCCCAGCGGAAGCCACGTGTATATCCCGGAAGCCAGTTGCCTCACTAGGCCAGCTCTCAACATTAGCCGATGACTCGCTATTTCAGCTTCAGAGGGAGCTTCGCGGAGGGTAGGTATAAAAAAATTCGAAGTTTTCATTTTCGTAGTAACTTTTTTTGATGAAACATGTGTGTGTGGGATAAGTCGGCATCCCAACACGGTAATTAACTTTAGTATACTGGCATTTTGCAATTAGGATAAAAAACGTTTTGTTTGCGCGATAGGGATGTATAAAATTTGTAATTTTTAGGGAATTAACCTATTTTTTAATTACGAATGCTGTTAACAACAGCTAAATAATCCTTTTTTTGTTCAAAATAGCAATAATTCTCTATACTTTGGAGCAGTGTTGACTTGACTAAATTGTGGAATATCATTAGCCTACGCGATCAATTACGCTGCTCTAGCGCACGAAGCAAGCGGCACCGGCTAGAAGGTCTTTTCTTGCGCCTTATAATTTTGGCAAAAGCAAAATCGCACGGTGCTTTATACAATCAACGTAATCTATTGAGCACTAGGATGAGTGCGTTTGACGGAATCATAAAAGGTAAAACTATTGGCTGAGCAACTGCGTGGAGCAGAAATATTTGTTAAAGCGCTTGCGGAAGAGGGCGTGGAATTTCTTTTTGGCTATCCTGGCGGTGCGGTCCTGCACATCTACGATGAAATTTTTAAGCAAGACAAAATTAAACATATATTAGTTCGTCATGAGCAAGGGGCTACACACGCAGCAGATGGGTATGCGCGTGCTTGTGGAAGGCCCGGAGTTGTTCTAGTGACTTCAGGTCCTGGAGCAACCAATGCTGTTACAGGTATCGCCACTGCATATATGGACTCGATTCCTATGGTTGTTTTTACTGGACAAGTATCAACTGCCTTGATTGGAAACGATGCATTTCAGGAAGTTGATAGTGTAGGAATAACCAGGCCATGCGTTAAGCATAATTTCTTGGTGCAGCGGGTCGAGGATTTGGCTGAGACGATAAAAAAAGCCTTTTATGTTGCGAGTACAGGGCGTCCCGGCCCAGTCGTAGTTGACCTACCTAAAGATGTTACAGCTGAAGTTACATCGTATAGTTATCCTAAATCTGTCACCATGCGATCTTACAAGCCTTCGGTTGACGGGGATCCTCAGCAAATAAAACGCGCTTGCGACTTGTTGTTGTCGGCTAAAAAACCCATGATTTACTCTGGTGGCGGGGTTGTTATTGGGGATGCGTCAGCGGAACTTACCAAGTTCACTCGTTTGCTTGGCTACCCTATCACGAATACCTTGATGGGGTTGGGTGCCTACCCTGGAAGCGACCCTCAGTTTGTTGGGATGCTCGGGATGCACGGTACCTACGAAGCTAATATGGCAATGCATCACTGTGATGTGTTGATTTCCATTGGCGCTCGTTTTGACGACAGAGTAACTGGAGATTTAGAAAAATTCTGCCCAGAAGCGAAAATCATCCATATCGATATCGATCCCGCTTCAATATCTAAAAATGTTCACGTTGATGTGCCTATCGTAGGTAGTGTATCTAGTGTCCTTAGAGAGTTAAATAGAGTTATAGAATCTACTGGTCATACGCTTGTTGATCGCAGTACGAATGCTTGGTGGAGTCAGATTGAGGAATGGGCAAGTTTAAGGTGCCTAGATTACGATAGGAACAGTAAGCTAATTAAGCCTCAATCAGTGATCGAGGCGTTACACAAAGTGACAAACGGCGACGCTTATATTACATCTGATGTAGGCCAACATCAGATGTGGGCAGCCCAATACTACACTTTTGATAAACCACGAAGATGGATTAATTCCGGTGGCTTGGGGACGATGGGTTTTGGTTTGCCGGCCGCTGTCGGAGTCCAGTTAGCTTTTCCAGACAGCATTGTAGCGTGCGTTACTGGTGAGGCAAGTTTTCAGATGTGTATCCAGGAGCTATCTACATGCCTTCAGTACAACTTGCCTATCAAAGTGGTAAGTCTTAACAATCGGTATATGGGGATGGTACGCCAGTGGCAAGAATTTTTCTATGAATCGAGATACTCGAATTCTTATATGGACGCACTTCCGGACTTTGTGAAGCTGGCTGAAAGCTATGGACATATAGGAATGAAAATCGAGCGGCCTGGAGATGTCGATGGCGCATTGGAAGAGGCTTTTTCATTGCGTGACCGGCTTGTGGTAATGGACTTTATCACTGATCAAACGGAAAATGTATATCCTATGATTGCTGCAGGTAAAGGACACCACGAGATGCATTTAGCATCGGATGACCGTGAGTTAGCATGATAGAACGTCACACACTTGCTCTTTTGCTAGAGAATACTGCGGGGTCCTTATCGAGAGTGGCAGGTCTTTTTTCGGCTCGTGCGTACAATATAGAGTCACTTTCAGTTGCGCCGACTGAGGATCCGACAATTTCAAGAATGACCGTTGTGACTAGTGGTTCTCCCCAGATTATTGAGCAAATCGTCAAGCAGCTAAACAAGCTTATTGATGTTATTGTTCTTGTTGACCTGAGCGATGGTTTACGGGTTGAGCGTGAACTGCTCTTGGTGAAAGTGCGTTATGAAAATAACAAAGAAAAGGTCAAAATCCAGAAAGTAATTGGTGATTTCGAAGGTATGATCTTAAATACGACCGAGGCGACCTGCACTGTTCAGATTACCGGCTCCTCAGCGCAACTAGATGAGGTTGTCCGCTCGGTCGGTTCAAGTATTCTTGAATTGGCTCGTTCTGGAGCTTTAGGTCTGCAACTAGGTGAAAAATCGCTAAGCTCTGAATAATTTCATACAATATTTAAGCTGATTATATAGACAATGGGGGAAGTAAAATGGCACTAAGCATCTACTATGACAAGGACGCAGATCTTTCTCTTATTCAAGCGAAGAAGGTTGCCATTATTGGCTATGGGTCTCAAGGCCACGCTCATGCTAACAATCTCAAAGATTCTGGTGTGTCTGTTACTGTTGGATTAAGAGAAGGTTCTTCGTCTTGGGATAAAGCAACCGAGTCTGGCTTATCAGTCGCCTCCATTGCTGAGGCTACGAAAAATGCTGATCTAGTAATGATTTTGGCTCCTGACGAGACGCAGTCAGACTTGTATGCGGCTGATATCGAGCCGAATATAAAGCTTGGCGCTACTTTAGCGTTTGCTCACGGGTTCAATATTCATTTCGGGCAAATTGCTCCGCGTTCGGATCTTGACGTTATTATGATCGCGCCAAAAGGGCCAGGTCACCTAGTTCGCTCGACTTATGTTGAGGGAGGTGGTGTTCCTAGCTTAATTGCAATTCATCAGGACTCCTCAGGTGGAGCAAAAAATATCGCGCTTTCCTATGCATCTGCTAATGGCGGCGCGCGCGCGGGCGTCATAGAAACGAGCTTTCAAGAAGAAACTGAAACGGATCTGTTTGGAGAACAGGCGGTTTTGTGCGGAGGTGTGACTGCACTGATACAAGCAGGGTTCGAGACTCTGGTTGAAGCGGGGTATGCTCCGGAGATGGCTTATTTTGAGTGCTTACACGAGGTTAAACTCATCGTTGACTTAATTTATGAGGGTGGTATCGCAAACATGCGCTACTCAATATCGAACACTGCTGAGTATGGCGATTTCACGCGCGGCCCTCGAATAGTCAACGACACAACTAAAGCCGAGATGAAAAAAATTCTTTCCGAGATTCAAAATGGTGAATTTGCAAGAGAATGGATTGGAGAAAACAAGACGGGCGTGTCCGTTCTTAAAGCAAAAAGACGGATATCGCAAGAGCATCAAATAGAGGAAGTTGGCTCTAAACTTCGAAGCATGATGCCATGGATTGGGAACAACAAGCTTGTCGATAAAAACAAGAATTAGAGTTTTTAATCCATACATTGCTTGGGTCGCGCTAGTATCTCGTTAATGCCAATAGTTGTATTATAATAGAGAGTCGAGGTTTGTTCGGGCGAGAAGTATTCTGAACTCCCTTTATGCTTTGCAGTTAAGATTATGGCTAAAGGTATGGTGAAAACGCCAATGCGATTACTTGGTAAAAAATCAGATACAAAAGGGACGGGTGAAGTCGCGAAGAAGCGGGCAGGGATTTACTTGCTCCCCAATTTGTTTACCACTGGGGCTTTATTTGCTGGATATTACAGTATTGTAGCTGCTATCAATGATAGGTTCGAAGCGGCGGCGATTGCCGTCTTCATTGCTATGGTTCTAGACGGGATAGACGGGCGTATAGCGCGCTTAACCAATACACAAAGTGACTTTGGTGCTCAATACGACAGCCTCGCAGATGTTGTGTCCTTTGGCTTGGCACCAAGCATCATTATTTATGAGTGGTCTCTATTTCAGCTAGGCAAATTCGGGTGGCTAGTGGCTTTTGTTTATACGGCTGCTGCTGCTTTGAGGTTAGCCAGATTTAACTCACAAAGCGCTGACACTGATAGTAGCTTTTTTCAGGGGTTGCCCAGCCCCGCTGCTGCCGCTGTAGTGGCTGCTATGGTATGGGTTGGCCAGAGTTTCAGTTTCCTTAGCCTCCATGGGTTCGCATTTCTCGTTACTATGATTACCTTATGCGTCGCCTTGCTTATGGTTAGTAACCTGATGTACTACAGCTTTAAAGACTTTGATTTGCGCGGGAAGGTTCCCTTCGTGGCGGTCTTAGCTGTTGTGATGGTGTTTGTTCTGGTTTCGTTAGAGCCAGCCAGCGTCCTTTTAATACTATTTGGTGGTTATGTGTTGTCTCCAGTGGGGTTTAGGCTAAAAAACGTGTGGTTTAAAGGCGACCCGAATTCGACTGGCGAACGCCTTGATGGAGATTGATGATGGACGCACTCTTATGACGATATTATCGTCTGACAAACCCATCATTAACTTATTGTCCAGGATTCTGTGGGGGAAATAATGAGCTCCTCAAACTCGGGAATTGCTCATTTGTCGGAAATTGGGGTTGATGTTTGGATTCCGCGGGTTATCGAAGGCCACCAGTTTCAGTGCCATTTTTTTTTAGATGATAGTGGCGAGTACAGTTGTTGTGTCGTGATTAAAGCTGGAAATGAAGCCGCAGAAAAGGATGCTGCTCATCTTTTAGACAATATGATGAGGGCAACTGGTTTATCTAGACGCTCTCTTATAGACGACTCGCTAGTAAACGCGGATCCCAAAAAACTCATTGAGGGAACCACTTCACTCGAGGAGACATTAAAATGCCACACTCCTGATTCTCTATTGTTATCAGGCTTTAAAATACACCAGTTAATAGTCGGTGCGAATGAGAAAAAAAAATCCAGAAATGTCATTAATTTAGGTAATTTATCTATTAAATTTTGGTCGGTTGAATCGGCTTTTGCTTTACTTGAAAAACCGGCTCGAAAACGTGAAGCTTGGCAAGTCTTGAAGCAGTTGCAGGCCAGTGTTGAGAAAGTTGAGACTTTATGAGTCATCCTTTGCCAATAGAAATGCTTGTTTTGCGTCCTATGAGAATAGAAGATGTGCCTGAAGTGGTTGATATAGAAGTACGCTCCTATGATTTCCCTTGGTCAGAAAAAATTTTGTTCGACTGCATAAAAGCTGGATATTTATGCAACGTTGCCTATTTTGGAGATATTTTGAGTGCGTATGGGATAATGTCTTTCGGAGCAGGAGAAGCACATATTTTAAATTTATGCGTAGATGCGAGCTGTCGAAGGCAAGGTCTCGGTAAACTATTAATCATCAACTTTTTGGAAACAGTCAAAACCCATGATGTAAGTAATGTGTATTTGGAAGTCCGACCTTCTAATCTCGCAGCCATTGATTTGTATTACCAGGCAGGCTTTTCGAAAGTCGGTGAGCGGCCGAACTATTACCCTGCTGTTGATGGACGCGAGGATGCTCACGTTTTAAATCTGAGCATCTAATGTAATGTGGTCTTGTGTGCAGGTGCTTAAACCTTTACCTTTACAGTCAACTATCAGCACTAAGTTTCTAGGAGTTCAGGATGAAATTTCTCCATATGCGTGCCTCTAAATTAATGCATAACCTTTTTTACATAGTGCTCTTCTTTGCTGGGGCTAACGTTGCTTTAGCAAACTCTGTGGTTTTAGAGCTAGGGACAATCGAAGGCGATGAAAATGCTGAACGTTTTGGTGGGGCATTTCGGTTAGCGCCAGAAAAAAAATGGTTTGCGTCCGGAGATTGGTATTTGACTAGTTATTACGAGTTTGGCGTCACTTACTGGGATGGTGACAAGGGTACAGAAGACAAAGACAGTCTTGTAGATTTTTCTTTTACACCTGTTTTTCGCTATCAACGAACACTTGAATCTGAGATTGTGCCTTTCGTGGAGTTCGGAGCAGGTGCGCATATTCATACGGAGACTGGTATTGGCGATAAGGATATAGATATCCCTTTTTCCTTTGGGTCGCATATTGGGGCAGGTGCTCGCTTTGGGGAGCAGAGGGAATATGAAATTACGTATCGGTTTCAGCACTTGTCAAATGCTGGGTTAGGCGATGAGAATCCTGGACTTAATTTTCATGTTATCCAATTCGGATATCATTTTTAAGTGTTCCTTTCCCATTACTACTCGGCACATGCTAGAAAAATGTAATCCATGAAATGGAAGACGCTGAAAGGTTATGCCGGGAATACTCCTCTTGTTAGATTAAAACGTATACCGGGTGACACATTTTGTAGCTTCAATGGGTACAACAGGAACTATTATGGGTGTTTCTAAACATCTTAAGTCGAAAAAACCGGGCATTAATATTGTAGAGGTGCAGCCTATAGAGGGGGCACGTATTCCAGGGATCAGAAGATGGACTAAAGCTTATTTTACCTCAATATATGAGCCGGCATCGGTGGATAGAATTATTGATGTCTCAGAATTTGACGCTCAAACCATGAACAGACGCTTGACAGTAGAGAAAGGTTTATTTTGCGGTGTTTCTAGTGGAAGGGCAGTGCATGCTGCTATGAAACTATTACCTGACGTGCGGGATGCCGTTATTGTATGCATTATTTGTGATCGAGGAGATAGATACGTTTCTATGAACGTGTTTTGAAAGTGCCGAGGTGAATGTATTTGCTTTTCATTTAAAAACTGTGCCGGATCTCGATGCGGGTCGGAAATTCTGGAATCTCGGTGATTTAGGAGATGAAGAAGTTGGTGCTGTTATGCACAGTAAAAGACGCCAGGAAACTGATGGCGCAAGCGACTCCATACGACATCATTTTCAGAAAATAGTATCAATTTCGGCTGTTCACAGAGTGGGTGAAAAAATTCAAATTTGGTCGCTCGGAGCGGAAAAATGGGGTTATGCTGAGGGGCTTGAATACGGGTTGCTTCGAGAGCTTTTTAGTCGCATAGCATTGCATTCTCCGGAGCTGGTTTCATGGAACGGTACAGCATTTGACTTGCCAGTATTGCGCTACAGATCTCTTGCCCATCACCTCGCTTCGGAGAGGTATTGGAATATTGAGGGGCAACATTTAACGGTAAAGGATGATTTTTTCCTAGATAACAGGACCTGCCGACACATGGATCTCATGAATGCGCTTGCTGGCTCCGATAACATACCGCATTCTCCTCTTTCTGAGGTTGCTAGTTTGTTAGGTTTTCCTAATACGTCGGACATGACTAGTAGAGAGGTCTTTGAAGCTTACATCTCAGACAATATGGGAGAAATTCGAAATAAGACAGACGCGGATGTACTTAAAATCTGGTTTATCTATCTGAGGTTTCAGCATGTAAACCGCCACAGAGAAGAGCTCAATATGGAGATAGAGCGGACTAGGGACTGTCTTGCGTCCGGTAAGCAGCCTCATTTTTCTGAGCTATTGACTCTATGGAATACCATGGCATTATTTTGATTATCTGTTTTAGGTTTCTTTTTTACTCATGAAAAACGATGATAGTGTGACGCTTACTATTCAAAATCTTGCACACGATGGTCGTGGCGTAGCGCGCTCAAACGGTAAAACTGTATTTGTGTCGAATGCGCTTCCTGGAGAAACGGTAGAGGCTAAAGTTGGCCGCATCCATCGTAGTTTTGATGAGGCGAAAGGGTCTAGTATATTAAGTGGAAAAAGTGATCTTCGTGTTGTACCAACATGTGAATATTTTGGAAAATGTGGTGGCTGCGATTTACAGCATATTCGGCATTCCTATCAATTAGAGTATAAACAAATTGTCTTAGCCGAAATATTGGTCCGCCATTCAGATTTGACTGCAGAGAAAGAGCTGGCGGCTGTCGCCAGCCGCCCACGGGGATATCGTCGAAATGCCAGAATTTCTATTTCTGGCTCCCCCACACATGGCTTGAAGTTAGGTTTCCGCGAGAAGGGCAGCAGTAGTGTTGTCAATTGCTTAACATGTGATGTCCTTAAGTCGTCACTATCAGACCTATTACCTCATTTAGCTACTCTGATCCAAGGGTTAGATTTGAAAAGCTGTATATCAGAAGCAGAGTTACTTTCGACAGGGGACGATGTGACCGTAGTTCTATTCTGCGAGTCTAATTTTAGTGCTTCCGATCTGGTTAAGTTAGGTGATTTTTCCTCTGTACATAAAGTTAGTGTATGTCGCAAAAAGGGTAAGATAATTGAGGCTCTGGGAAGTGTAGTTGCTGCTCATGGCTATCATATAAAGGGCCTCTATTTTCAGGTTTCTGCTGGTAGCTTTTTACAAACGAATCACGAAATCAACAAATCGTTAGTGGAGCATGTACTGCAGGTTTTATCACCGTCCAAAAAGGAGACTATTGCTGATTTATTTTGCGGCATGGGTAATTTTACTTTACCTGTTGCGCAGATGGCGGGATCAGTTGTAGGCATTGAGTGCGACAAAGGATTGCTTGCAGAAGCGAGTGCGAATGCAGCTTTAAATGTCATATTGAATTGCGAATTTTTACGAGCGGATCTTTTCAACTGTAACCAGATCTTACTGGAGCGTCTTGCAGATTGTGAAAAAATTTTACTAGATCCTCCCCGCTTTGGTGCATTAAATTTCGCTTCTAATTGTGATTTTCAGAAAGTTAGTTGTATCGTCTATGTGTCTTGTAACCCATCTACATTTGCTAGAGATGCAAAAGTATTGTGCGGGAGACATAAATTCACACTTACTAGCACACGAGTTTTTGATATGTTTCCTCAGACAGCACACGTCGAACTTGTTGGCGTGTTTCAAAAGGAGACATAAGTGTTATGTATTGGTGTCTCAGATTAATATTAATTTTATTCACAGTCCAATGCTTTCAAGTTTATGCAGAGTCAGACCTAAATAGAATTCGCTTTGGTATTCCTACGGCGCCCAGTTCTCTGGATCCAAGATTTTCTGTTGACGCGGTATCAGCTAGATTACAGACTTTACTTCATCGCTCCTTAGTTCGGTTTGAAGAGACTCAGACGGTAGTCCCTGATTTGGCAGAGTGGCAGAAATTAGCGCCACTGCATTATCGCTTCATAATAGATGAGGGTGCATACTTTAATGACGGAGAGAAGGTGGTGGCATCTGATGTTCACGCCACTTACAAATCCATTCTAGATCCTAAAACTTTATCCCCACACGTGGGCAGTTTCACAAACATTAAAGAGATAATTGAAGTAGATGACCGAACAGTGGATTTTATCTTAAATGAGGCTGATCATTTTTTCCCAGATTCTTTGTCCGTAGGTATTTTGTCAGCTGCTTACGTTAAGGCGGCCTCTTCAAAGGATACTTTTGCAGCGAGTACTGGTCCGTTTGAGGTTTTAAGTTGGGCGATAAACGAGCCGTTAGTGTTGCGCCGAAGAAAAGATGGTCATTTATTTGAGTTCATCGCAATTAAAGATAGCAATGCGAGATCTTTACGATTGATCTCCGGTGAGATAGATATTATGCAAGGGGACATACCGCCTCACATCTATGCGTCACTTTTACAGCGTTCGGATTTGTATGGAAAAAGAATTGCGGGTAACACATTCACTTATTTAGGCTTCAATTTAAGAGAAGGGATCACTTCTGACTTAAAATTCCGTCAAGCTCTGGCGCATGCGATTAATCGAGAAGCGATTTTAAAATTTCTTTTTCAAGGGTCTGCGAGAGAAGCATGGGGGCTATTTCCCCCTAGTCATTGGGCAGGGGCAGAGAATTTGCGCGGGTTTTCTTATAATCCAGAGTTAGCGCGGGAAATCATTGAGGAAATTAACCCCACGTCGATGCCAATTATTTTGAATTACAAAACGTCTACGAACAAGTTCAGGCAGCGTATTGCAAGCGTAATTCAAAGCCAATTGGCTTCTGTTGGAGTTGATATGAAAATAGAAATTCTCGACTTCGGCACGCTAATGGGTGAGATCTCTCGGGGAGATTTTCAAGCTTATTCGTTATCATGGGTAGGCCTTAAAACATCTGATATGTATCGACAGATCTTTCATAGCGAATCCGTGCCTCCTGTCGGCAAAAATAGAGGGTATTATAGAAGTGTCCGAGCGGATGAACTGATAGAAATGGCTGAAAAAGAAAGTGATTTACGTATACGTAGTAATCTTTATAAGAAGCTTCAGCTTCTTTTGCTAGACGAGTTGCCTTATATCCCTTTATGGTTTGAAGACCAGTTGGTAGTAATGCGAAAAGATATACAATCCTATACTACAAATATTGATGGGGACTATTCAGCGTTAATCCATACGCGGAGATCTCGACAATGAAGCCAGATGGAAGTTTTATTTATATATCTGTCGGAAAGCAGACTCTTACTGTTATTGAGAAAAACAAAAATAGGCGCTGTTACTCTGTTTCGACGGCCCGCAATGGTCCCGGAGAATTACTCGGTAGTGAATGTACTCCTTTGGGGCTGCATTTTATCACTGAGATGTTTGGTCAAAGGTGTGCTGAAGGGACTGTTTTTGTAGGCCGAAAGCCAACAGGTGAAGTGTCTTCAGCGGAAATGCTTAAACTGTTCCCAGACCGAGACTGGATAGTGACACGTATCATGTGGTTGAGTGGACTAGAGCCTGGGCGAAACTTGGATGGAGAAGTGGATACAAAGGCTCGGCACATTTATATTCACGGGACACCCCACGAAGGATTATTGGGGAGGCCTGGTTCAAAAGGCTGCATTCAAATGGGGAATCGAGACATAATTGAATTGTTCAATATAGTCAGCGTAGGAACAAAAGTAATGATTGAAGAATGATGAACTGTTTGACAGTCGACTCAGACATCTCTCAATTAATTATATCAAGAAGAAAGAGTTTTGCGTGGGAAATCTAGAGTTAATTTTTACGCGTGTTATAACTGCTTTTGCTGTAACCATCTGTGTCGTCACAATAGTTTTCTTTTTTATTCACTTAATCCCCGGCGACCCGATCGTAGCTATTTTGGGGGAGCAGGCAGCTTTGCAGGATGTGGATCAATTAAGGACGCAATTGGGCCTTGATCTTCCTTTAGCCACTCAGTGGATTCAATTTTTTACGGATTTGGCGGCCGGAGATTTAGGGTTTTCTTTTTACTATCATGCATCAGTCACACCTATCATTGTCAAAAGTTCCATCATGACATTCTACCTTGCCTGTGCAGCTTTTATCATTGCGACCGCCGTCGGAATCCCTCTGGGTATTTTGGCTGCTTTGTACCAACAAAGAACATGGGATCGGTTAGCCGTTCTTATAGCTCTTGTTAGTATGTCGATTCCGAATTTTGTATTTGGTCCTATCTTAATTATATTGTTTGCAGTTAACCTCCAATGGTTGCCGATCGGGGCTTCAGAGGGAGTCCTATCAATAGTCTTGCCCGCTTTAACTCTGGGTTTGTCTTTAGCCGCGCTGACTATGCGTATGACTCGCGCATCAGTGATCGAGGTTCTCAGAGAGCCTTATATCCTTGCCGTGAGAGCCAAAGGGCTATCTCAATCGAGAATCATGCTGGCACATGTCTTTCGTAATGCTCTCCTCCCTGTCATCACAACGTTAGGATTACAGCTTGGAATGTTATTAGGTGGTGCTGTTATTACAGAAGCGATTTTTAGTTGGCCAGGGCTAGGCTCTTTAGTGATTGAGTCTATTTCTAGAAGAGACTACCCGATGGTGCAGGCTTCTGTGTTAGTAATTGCGGTTAGTTATATTTTTATTAATATGATGACTGATATCTTATATAAAGTGTTAGATCCACGGGTGGACTTGGGCTAGTGAAAAAGTCAACTTTTTTCCTCTGCTTTTCTGTAGTCCTTTGGTCAGTTGCTTTGATCTTCTCGTCATGGGATAAATCAGTTTTAAACACTATCAATTTGGAGCAAATTCTGATTCCTCCGAATTATGAAAGCTTGTTTGGGTCTGATGATCTTGGAAGAAGTATTGGACCGAGAATAGTGTCGGGAGCCCGACTATCGCTTTTTGTAGCCGCAATAGTACTTAGTATTACAAGTGTTTTCGGAACGCTACTAGGCATCTCTTCTGGCTTAATAGGCGGGAAAGTTGATTTGGTTATCATGCGTATTATAGACGTTTTCCTTTCCTTTCCGGGAATATTATTGGCAATTGCCTTGGCAGGAATTCTTGGAGGAGGTTTGCATAACGTTGTATTAGCCTTGTCTGCGGTTGGATGGGTCGGGTTTGCGCGGTTAGCGCGGGCTCAAACTCTAAGAGTTAAGCAATTAGATCACGTCTTAGTTGCAAATCTTTTGGGGACGACCACACCCAAAATTGTTTGCTCGCATATCCTTCCGCTTATTGTGAGTCCAATGCTCGTAGAACTTACTTACTCGGCTGGGAGTGTGATTCTTTCAGAAGCTGGCCTTTCATTTTTGGGCATTGGTGTTTCTTCTCCAACAGCTTCTCTCGGCTCAATGGTTAGAGACGGTTCTTTTTATCTAATGACGGCACCACATTATGTTATTTTGACAGGAATGGCGTTAATGAGCCTTGTGTTTATTATTAATCTCGCGGGAGATAGGCTGCAGGAACGGTTAGCTGATGGTTATTCTCGTAATATAGGTTGATGCTTAATTAAATAATTGAGTAATCGCATAATTAATAAAAAGAGATTGAGTCACATATGCTTGGACCTTTAGTTGTAGATATACAAGGCACATCACTCGGGTCGGAGGATAGAGAGTTATTGCTCCATCCTCTGATAGGGGGCGTCATCCTATTTGCTCGGAATTATGTAGAAGTCGAGCAATTAAGTAGCTTGTGCGAGGAGATTAAGCATTTGCGTAGCCCGAGCCCGAGCCTCCTAGTGATGGTTGATCAGGAAGGAGGGAGTGTTCAGCGATTTCAAAACGGATTTACTACGCTTCCCGCGTTAGGTGCACTTGGGAAGGTATACGATAGTGATGCGTCCGAAGCGATAAATCTCACTAGAGACTGTGCATGGATGATGTCTAGTGAACTGCTGGCAGCAGGAGTGGATTTGAGCTTAGCTCCAGTGCTAGATATTAATAGTGCTGAAAGTGAGGTGATCGGTGCGCGAGCGTTCCATTCTGAAAGTGTCGTCGTTTCCGAACTCGCCCTCATCTATATTGCGACGATGCACCAATGCGGGATGCGGTCTGTAGGGAAGCATTTCCCTGGTCATGGCTCTGTTATTGCGGACTCACATAAAGAATTACCATTCGATTTTAGGGAGCTCAAACAAATAGAGCGTAACGACTTAATACCTTTTATTAATGGAATTAAAGCCGGTTTATCCGCGGTTATGATGGCCCATGTCTCTTATCCGAGTGTCGATAGAGCTCCGGCGGGCTATTCGAGAGTTTGGATTTCTGATATTTTAAAATCTCACTACAGGTTCTCCGGATTAGTTATGAGTGATGATTTGACTATGGCGGGTGCTGCGAATTATGACTCATATATAGATAGAGCGCGTGCATCCTTTACTGCTGGATGTGACGCATTGTTAATATGTAATAATCGATCAGCCGTAGAAGAATTATTGAGTGCAAGCACTAATGCGTTTGATGAGTTTCAGTTGAAAAGTTTGGAGCTGGTTCGTGGGGTTGCCGCTGATCAGGATCTTAAAGCACTACAGTCGAGCCAAAAATGGCGAGACATACGAGCCCGAATCGAGATGCTCGAATCAGCCTCTGAAGCTCATTAATTGTGTAAATTGAGTATATCTAGTCTGTACCTTAAGATAGCGAAATCTTTTCTTAAATTCGATTGAATACTTAATTAACTAGTAAGGAAAAACTGAAGGGGAGCAAAATGATTGAGCGAGTTTTCGAGTTTGTTACAGCGGAATCGTGGATTGTGCAGGTTTTTATTGTAATTCTTGCTGCCTTGTCCCTAGATCTCTTCCAGCGCCGATTATGTAATCGGTTGCATACTGAGCTTGAGAAAACCGAAAACTATTGGGACGATGCCTTAATTATTGCTCTGCGCAAGCCATTAAGGCTAATAATCTGGCTAACAGGGATCTCATACGCGATATCTATTTCCCAGGAAGAACGAGCAGCAGCTATTTTTGCTGCGGCAGACAGTCTTCGAGATGTAGGCGTCATCTTTGCCTTTGCGTGGTTTCTTGTGGGATTCATAGCTTCTGCCGAGAAATCTTATATAGCTCGACGCTCTCGCTTCGAGGAGAGATTTGATAAGACTACGACATATGCAGTGTCTAAGCTTCTTAGACTCTCGGCGATCATTACTGCCTCACTCGTAACCATGCAGACTTTAGGTTATAGCGTGTCTGGTGTCCTTGCTTTTGGCGGAGTGGGCGGGGTGGCTATCGGATTTGCGGCTAAAGACCTGCTTGCCAATTTTTTTGGTGGCTTGATGATCTATTTGGACAGACCTTTTAGTGTCGGGGATTGGATACGCTCCCCTGACAAGGAAATAGAAGGGATAGTGGAGGTGATTGGTTGGCGCCTAACAACCATTCGCTCGTTTGAGCAGCGACCCCTATTTATCCCTAACTCGCTATTTAATCAGATTGTTATTGAGAACCCTTCCAGAATGACGAATCGAAGAATTTATGAAACCATCGGTATTCGTTACGATGATTCTCTGAAAATGGAAAACATAGTTATCAGAGTTAAGGAGATGTTGAGAGAACATAATGAGATAGATTCGTCCCAGACGATGATTGTGAATTTCAATAAAATGTCGAGCTCGTCTTTAGATTTCTTTATTTACACTTACACTAAAACTATCGAATGGGTGCGGTTCCATGAAGTAAAACAAGACGTGATGTTGAAAGTGCTCGAGATTGTGGCGTCAGAGGGTGCCCAATGTGCTTTTCCAACTTCAACTGTTCATCTCTTCAATTCTGATGGCGAGTCCGAGCTCGAGTCAGGGCGGGGCAGGTAAATCTATTATGGGAATCCCATTCACCAAAATGCATGGCCTTGGAAATGACTTTGTGATTATTGATGAGAGGGAAACAACCTATGGTCTAACTCAAGAATCCCTAGTGCTTTTGGCTGACAGGCGATTAGGCGTAGGATGTGATCAAATACTTTTTCTCAGTGGTTCTAATGATAAAAATGTAACCGCGAAATATCGCATTGTAAATGCGGATGGTTCTGAAGCCGAGCAGTGTGGAAATGGTTTTCGGTGTGTTGTTCGATACCTCGAGATGGCAAATGCCTCAAGAGAAACAGTTGCCTTAGATGTGGGTGGGAAAATCTTAGGCGGACGATCGCTAGACAAATCCAATGTGCGAGTTGAAATGGGGACGCCTGTTTTCGAGCCGGAAAAAATCCCGTGTATAGCTTCGCGATATAGTGACTTTTATCATGTTAAAATCGGTGAGCTTCTGGTGGAGTTTAGTGCTGTCTCTATTGGGAATCCGCATGCAGTGATGTTGGTGGATTCAGTATCTGATGCTTTAGTTCATCAAGTTGGACCAGGGTTACAAGGGTCTGGCTTGTTCCCTGAAGGGGTTAATGTAGGGTTTATGGAGATATGCGATACCAGTCGTATCCGGCTTCGTGTATTTGAGCGAGGAGTGGGAGAGACACCCGCTTGTGGAACAGGCGCGTGCGCCGCGGTCGCTATTGGAAGACGGCGGGGATTATTGAGTGCAAGTGTAGAGGTTAGTTTGCCTGGGGGCATTGTCTCCATTGATTGGGAAGATAATGGGAAAGATAGCATGTTTATGACAGGCCCAGCAGTGAAAGTGTTTGATGGGTTTCTAGAGTCATAATACATAACAATGAAAGATACTAAAAAAAATCAAGCAATAGTGACAGATGAAGTTGTATCAAAATATCTGGCAGATAGCCCTGACTTTTTTGATAGGAACGAGTCCGCGTTATCTTCTTTGATCATACCGCACGTTAGAGGCCAAGCTGTCTCTTTAGTAGAGCGTCAGCTCTTGATTTTGAGAAAACAAAATAATTCGTTACGCGAGCAACTAGATGAGATTGTCACTAATGCGCGAGATAATGAGCTTGTGAGTGAGAAAATGCATGCCATCACGCTAATTTTATTAAAAGAGAAAGAATTAGAAAAAAAAATCCAGGCGGTGGAACATCACTTCCGACAAGAGCTTGATGCTAGTAATGTGTGCATAGCTTTATTTTCTGAAGTAAGAAAAATGGATGGTTTCTCTCCTAGAGAAAGTTCTATGTATTTGTCTTTGGAAGAGTTTATTTTGAAAGGCGAGATAAAATGCGGGCCAATCAGTCAGTCACACTTTTTAAGCATTTTTTCTGACTATGACCCAAACAACTCGGTAGTCATGTTACCAATGAAAGAAAGTGAATGGAGCGGCGCTTTCATCATATGTTCTAGCAACCCCAAAAAGTATTTTTCGGGAATGCGAACTGATTTTTTACTAGGGTTTGTGGATATTTTTAAAGAGATGGTTAATAAACACGTTAGTTGTAACTGAGGGATGGCCAAAGTGGAGAAGAAAAAAATCGATGCGCTAGATGCTACGGCAGATCTTTTTTTGGACTCTCTTTCGAATAGATCTGCCAATACAGTTGTCGCGTATCGTCGAGATATTACTAAATTTATTAGTTACCTTAGAATAAAAAAATTTAGGCCTTTGAAATCTATTGACGTGACCTGCATTCAGGGATACGTTGCCTTTCGTCATCGCGATCATGCGAGCGCGCGTTCGATAATGAGAGGTTTGTCGGCCTTGAGAGCTTGGTTTGGGTTTTTAGTTCACCGAGGAGAAATGCTTAATAATCCAGCCTTAAGAATTAATGTGCCTAAAACTGTTAGACGCCTACCCCGCACGCTAGACGTTGATCAAGCTATCAGTCTTTTAGAACACCATGCCGTTACTCTTTTAGATATAAGAGACCTTTCCATGTGGGAGTTACTTTACTCTAGTGGGTTACGGGTATCTGAGTTGACGTCACTAACACTGGGTAGTGTTGACCTGAAAAGTAGGGAGGTTCGCGTGCTTGGTAAAGGAAATAAAGAGCGTATATTGCCCGTAGGGGTATGCGCTGAGAGAGCACTAAACAGGTGGTTAGATGTTCGTTCTCAATTCCTACGAGGTGAAGCAGTAGATGCTTTTTTCTTGACTCGTAATGGAGGTAAGATGAGTAATCGCAGCGTGCAGCTGCGTTTGAGGCTGTGGGCGAGGAGATATGGCCTTGATGAGAGCCTACATCCTCACATGTTAAGACATTCATTCGCCAGTCATATGCTTGAATCTTCCGGTGATCTCAGGGCGGTTCAGGAGCTTCTAGGCCATGTAAATATATCTACTACACAGGTCTATACTCATCTTGATTTTCAGCATTTATCTAAAGTTTATGATCAAGCTCATCCACGAGCACGTCGTGATGACAAGTAGCATATTAAGGCGTGATCACTCATCTATTGGTGTACAATCCTTTGCTCTAATATAGAGGAGGAATACGAATCGTGTTTCACGGAACCACTATTATAAGTGTTCGAAAAGGTAAATCTGTCGTTATAGGTGGTGATGGGCAGGTTTCCATGGGAGATACTATCCTAAAGGGAAATGCGCGGAAAGTACGACGACTTTACCAGGGTAAAGTATTGGCTGGCTTCGCTGGCGGGACAGCTGATGCCTTTACGCTATTTGAACGTTTTGAGGGAAAGTTAGAAGCGCATAGAGGAAATCTTCAACGAGCGGCAGTAGAATTAGCTAAGGATTGGCGAACGGATAGAATGCTGCGAAGGCTTGAAGCTATGCTAATTGTCGCGGATGCGGAATATTCTCTCATTGTCTCAGGGACAGGGGATGTGATCGAGCCTGAAAATGACATTCTTGCTATTGGTTCGGGAGGTTCATATGCTCGTGCGGCTGCGGTGGCGTTGCTCAACGAAACCGATCTTGACCCAGAGAAAATCGTGCTGAAGGCGCTCACCATTGCTGGTGAAATATGTGTATACACAAATAACAACCTCACTCTAGAAAAAATAGACTCTTAGGTAAGAACATTGAAACAAGAAAACGACCTTTCCCCACAAGAAATTGTTGAACATTTAGATCAACATATTGTTGGCCAAGACGATGCCAAGCGTGCGGTCGCTATTGCATTAAGAAACCGATGGCGTAGGCTTAAGGTTGAGGAATCATTAAGGGACGAAATTACGCCGAAGAATATACTGATGATTGGCCCTACAGGGGTAGGTAAGACTGAAATTGCTAGACGATTAGCTAAGCTTGTTAATGCCCCATTTGTCAAGATAGAGGCTACAAAGTTCACAGAGGTCGGCTACGTTGGTAGAGACGTGGAGTCAATAATAAGAGACTTGACGGAAATTTCTATTAAGTTAGCTAGGGTCGATGCTCTTAAGGGAGTGCAAAGGAGGGCAACTGATGCTGCCGAAGAACGTATTCTAGATGCTTTACTTCCTAAATCAGGAACTGATGCTAGTGATAGTCAATCTGATACGAGGCAAAAATTCAGGAAGATGCTTAGAGAAAATGCCTTAGAGGAAAGAGAAATCGATATCAAGGTAAATTCGCCAACTATTGGCTTGGAAATTATGACTCCCCCAGGCATGGAGGAAATGACAGGTCAGCTTCAAAACATGTTTCAAAGCCTAAATTCAGATAAGAGTCAAATTAGAAAAGTTGCGATCAGGGTGGCGCGGAAAATGTTGCTAGATGAAGAAGCCTCTAAGTTGGTTGATGAAGATGTGATAAAAGCACAGGCAATAGAAAATGTTGAGCAGAACGGAATTGTATTTTTAGATGAGATTGACAAAATTGCCAAACGTGGTGATAGCTCCGGCCCTGATGTTTCTCGGGAGGGGGTTCAGAGAGATCTGCTTCCTTTGGTCGAAGGATGCACGGTCTCGACAAAGTATGGCCTCATTAAAACTGACCATATTTTATTTATTGCCTCAGGTGCTTTTCATTTTGCAAAACCCTCTGACCTCATCCCGGAATTACAAGGTAGATTACCCAATCGAGTGGAGCTAAAGCCGCTTGAAGTTGGAGATTTTGTAAGGATATTGACTGAGCCGAATGCTTCCTTAACGTTGCAATATAAAGCACTCTTGGCAACAGAGGGTGTCGATATTAATTTTTCAGAAGATGGTATAAGCAGGGTTGCCGAATGCGCTTTTGCGATAAATGAGAAGAGTGAGAATATTGGAGCTAGGAGACTACACACGGTGATGGAAAAAATGCTTGAGGCTTTGTCCTACACTGCCTCAGAGATGAAGGGTCAAAGCGTTCAAGTAGACGCAAATTATGTTGATACGCATATCGGGCATTTGATCGGCGATTCAGATCTAGCCAAGTATATTCTATAAGCTAATGGAAAAGCGTTATCCTAAGAATATCGAGTTACGAAAGAAGTCTCGATTGCTAATAGTAACTTTCGATACGGAAGAGGTCTTCGAATTTTCGGCAGAGTTTCTCCGCGTTTACTCGCCGTCTGCAGACGTCAAGGGTCACAGCCCTGGTCAGGCCGTGTTGCAGGTGGGGAAGGAAGACGCGACTGTGGACGATGTTGAGCCTATTGGTAATTATGCGGTGCGCCTTATTTTTGGTGACGGACATGATACGGGATTGTATACGTGGGGTTATTTGTATGAAATGGGTCGCCAGAAAAAAGAATATTGGGATAATTATTTAGAAGCACTCGAACTGGCTGGCCATGTCAGAGGTGGTACAAATGACGACTCATAATATAGGTGAAAGAGACTCACCTGATAAGTTAAGCGCTTTCGGATATGAGACAGTATCTCCCAAGGAGAAAACTAGAAAAGTCCGCGGGGTGTTTGATTCTGTATCCATGAAGTATGACCTAATGAACGATCTTATGTCCTTTGGCCTGCATAGGTGGTGGAAGATTTATGCGGTAGAGGTTTTGGACGTTCAGTCAGGGAATAGAGTGCTAGACCTTGCTTCTGGAACTGGAGACTTGGCGCGGATTATAAATGGCCTTAGAAAAGACGATGTTAGCGTAGTCTGTAACGATATTAACTTAAGTATGCTTTCCCTTGGCAGAGATAAATCTCTTAATAAGTCTGCTGTAAAAGAGATTAGTTATGCCCAAGCAAGTGCGGAGTGTTTACCATATCAAGATCGTACTTTCGATCGAGTGGTGATGGGGTTTGGCCTTCGCAATGTTACCGACAAGGTTAAAGCATTAGACGAAATTTGTCGGGTCTTGGTCTCGGAAGGTGTCCTTGTTATTCTGGAATTTTCGAAAGTCAAAGCTCCTTTATTGTCTTTCTTTCACAAATTTTACACTTTAAAAGTTCTTCCTAAGCTTGGTGGGCTTGTAACGAATGATAGCGACAGTTACCGGTATCTTGGCGAGTCGATAGACCTTCATCCAGGTCAGACGGAACTTTCGTGTATGGTGGAAGACGCCGGATTCAACGATGTTAAGTGTTACAACCTTTTAGGTGGAGCGGTGGCTGTCCATGTAGCGAGAAGGTCTCAGTAAACAGCATGGTCCTAAATAGACATAACAATACGAGTAAATCTGACCTGTGCAGAAATAATTTTGCTACTCACATTAATAAAATTCTCGGCTTCGATAGCGATGGGAATAGTCAAATGTTAGAGTTGAACGGGCGATTGATCCAAGTTATTTTGAATAAGGTTGACCTTAAATTTTATTTCTCGATCAGTAATAACCGACTGACTATCAGGCATGGACAAGTTTTGGATCCAGATGTTACTGTTACAGGCAATCCTGCAGATTTTCTGGACTTATTTAAAAGCAAATTTCGCAATAAATCGATAGCAGCAGGTACAGTGCAGATTTCAGGTGATCTTGGAGTAGCTAAGCAGGTTGAAAATCTGATTAAAGAAATTGATTTTGATGGCGAGGAGTTATTATCAAAAATCGTTGGCGATATTCCAGCTCACATAATTTTTCACAGACTAAGTATAGTGAAAAGTGATGTTTTAAGAGCTATTAGTAAAGTGGAATCCGATTTAATAGACTATATACAGCATGAAAAAGTTCTAGTACCTTCGTCTGAAAATTTTTCTAATTTTGTCACTCAAGTGTCTTCATTGTCCGAAAGATTGGAGTTTGTTGAGGCTCAAGTGAAGACAATAGAAGAAACTGCACCAAGAGCCATATGAAGTTGAGGGACTTTTATAGGATCTTGATGATACAGCGCGTATTAATACGACATGGCTTCGATGACATTATTTTTTCAATGCCAATTCTCATGCCTTTTCGCCTTGTTAGATACTTATTGCCTTGGAATTGGTTAGGGAAGAAAAAAAACAGCCGGGCGAAACGCATCCGACTCGTATTTGAGGAGTTGGGTCCGATTTTCATAAAGTTTGGACAAATTCTTTCCACGAGACGAGATCTTCTTAGTGACGACATAGCGGAAGAGCTTCAAAAGCTCCAGGATCACGTACCTCCGTTTCCTGGACAACAGGCTGTTGAAATTATCGAGAAAGCTTACGGCCAAACAATTGATCAGTTGTTTTTAGAGTTTGATGTAAGTCCTTTGGCATCTGCATCAATCGCTCAAGTACATTCAGCTAAATTACTTGACGGCTCTGATGTGGTAGTAAAAATTGTCCGACCGAACTTAAGGAAAGCTATAGAGCAAGATATCACGTTGATGCATAAGCTCGCAGGTGCCGCAGAGAAGTATTGGGCAAGTGGCAAGCGGTTGAAGTTACGTATAGTCGTATCGGAGTTCGAGAAAACGATCCTTGATGAATTAGATATGATGCGCGAAGCCTCTAACGCCGCACAAATTAGGCGCAACCATGAAGACTCTAAAATACTATACGTACCTAAGGTCTATTGGGATTTTACCAGACCTAACGTTTTGGTCATTGAGCGTGTGCATGGCTTGAACATAACCCATCGAGATGACCTGCTAGCATCAGGAGCTGATCTGAAATTGTTGGCTGAGCAAGGTATTGAGATGTTTCTTAGCCAGGTGTTCCGAGATAATTTCTTCCATGCCGACGTGCATCCTGGGAATTTATTTGTGATGCCTAGAGATGAACATGGTGACTGGCGTTATGCGCTAGTTGACTTTGGGATTATGGGGGCTTTGAGTGACTTCGATCAACGTTATCTAGCAGAGAATTTTTCTGCATTTTTGAAGAAAGACTATCGACGTGTAGCTCGGTTGCATGTGGAATCTGGCTGGATTCCAGAGACTACTAGAGTGGAAGAATTTGAGTTTGCTATCCGTTCTGTTTGTGAACCTATCTTTGATCGACCACTCAAAGATGTGTCTGTCGGTGACTTGCTTCTACGTTTATTTCAAACAGCGCAACGCTTTGAGATGGAGTTGCTTCCACAGCTTCTGTTGTTGCAAAAGACACTCATGAATATGGAGAGTATCGGTCGAGAGCTTTATCCTGAGTTAGACCTCTGGGCAACTGCGAAGCCTTCCTTGGAATTATTTATGAAGGAAAGAGTAAGCTTTGACAGCATTAATCGCGGCATGAAAGAAACCATTCCGCGTTGGGCGGCTCAGCTGCCGACATTACCCATAGCGATGCTTGATTTGTTAGACCAGATACGAACGGGAAGAATGCGGATAAGAACTAGTGATCCGCAGTTAAGCAATATCCGAAAAGAGATTAAAGTTTTGAGAAGAACTATCACACTCGTAATAGTTGGCGTAGGTTTTATGATATCAGCTGCAGTACTTTACGGGTTACATACATCCAGTTTCCCTTCGTCGAGCCCTGTACCGAGAGAGGCTCTAATATTGGGAAGTGCAGGTTTTACTGCTCTAATGTATGCTATTTTTGGACGAAAGGAGTGATCTTGACTCACTGATCATCCGATAACTGAACAAATGGTTTTCCGTGCATTTCTGCAGGTATAGGTAGACCCATTAGCGATAATAGTGTCGGTGCTAAATCAACGAGGCTGGCTCCGTCTATTGAGTGCCCTTTCCTTCCGATGTATACTGCTGGGACTGGGTTGTTAGTGTGCGCTGTATGCGGTTGAGACCCAGCTTCACCTTTCTCATCTGACATCTGTTCGGCATTACCATGGTCTGCTGTGACTAGTAATTCCATTCCGTAATTTGCGCATGCGGATAGTATTTTCGCTAAACAACTGTCCAGAGTTTCGATAGCTTTGACTGCAGCATCAAAATCACCAGTATGCCCTACCATGTCGGCATTTGCTAAGTTACAAATCACCGCAGCATATTTTCTACTTGCTATCGCTTTTTCGAGAACAGTTGTAACTTCAATAGCGCTCATCTCAGGTTTTAAATCATAAGTTGCTACGTCAGGAGATGGAATTAGTTTTCTTTCTTCCCCTTCCAGCGGTTCTTCTTTTCCCCCGTTAAAGAAAAATGTAACGTGAGCGTATTTTTCAGTTTCAGCTATTCGTAACTGTTTAAGCCCGCTATTGGCGACAACTTCTCCAAAAGAATTCTTGATTTCGACGGGTGGATAGGCGACTGTGACTTCAAAATTTTGCTTGTATTCTGTCATTGTGAAAACGTTCTTTAAAGGAAACCCTGACGGCCGAGGGAATTTTTCGAACTCTTTTTGACTTATCGATTCGGTTAGCTGTCTTGCACGATCCGAGCGAAAGTTAGCAAATACAACAACATCTTCGGTACCAATTCGATTGAGTTCTTTACCGTTTTCTATGACGGTAGGGCTGATGAACTCATCGGTTTCGTTTCTATCATATGCCGATAATATGGCTTCATCCGCCGTACGAGCTGTAAATGTACCCAATCCTTGTGTGATTAAGTCGAAAGCGAGCTTTGACCTATCCCAATTATTATTTCTATCCATTGAGAAGTATCGACCTGCCACTGAGCTAATTTTTATATTAGGGTGGATAGAGAGAAATTTATTAAGTTTTTGTAAAGAATTCAGAGCGCTTTTGGGAGGAGTATCACGTCCATCCAAAATTAGATGCAATCGCACATTTTCCACTTTATTTTGATTACATAAGTTAATTAGAGCAACAATATGATCTTCATGGCTATGAACTCCGCCTGGAGAAAGCATTCCTATAATGTGAAAGCTCCCCTCCGTTGTAGCTGCAATGGTGGCAGCGTTTTTGAGCGCTATATTATTGTAAAACTTCCCATTCCTGATCTGGTTATTTATTTTTGATAGATCCTGGTCAATCAAGCGACCCGCCCCCATATGCATATGACCTACTTCGGAATTTCCCATTTGCTGATCGGGTAGGCCAACATCGCTACCTGAGCAGCTTAGTAGCGCGTGAGCGTTGTTGCTCCAGATATAGTCCCAGTTAGGAGTTTTAGCGCTGTGGATCGCGTTATATTCTTCTTTTTCGCTATAGCCCCAACCATCTAGGATAAGTAATAAGATAGGTTGC
>Ga0115002_10000163_pt1 | contig 93442 bp, 83 predicted proteins | sample ArcticOcean_MG_C_8_FD_89576 | JGI IMG/M metagenome (GOLD analysis project Ga0115002, IMG submission 89576) | Marine microbial communities from western Arctic Ocean - ArcticOcean_MG_CB11_86 | ecosystem: Environmental > Aquatic > Marine > Oceanic | place: Arctic Ocean: Canada Basin | collected... | reverse complement strand
GTCAATAGCTAAATCCTCTAAGCGACCAACAAGTTCGCTCACTTTTTCGTAGTCTTCCTCTTCTTCAACGTACTTTTTCAGATCTATGTAGCGGTGTGGGTCAAGTAGCTTGAGGCGTCCAAAGTGACCCTGTATTCCCAGTTGCAGTGGCGTGGCTGTGAGGAGAATTAGTGATGGGATGACGGCAGATAATTTTTCTATTGCTTGGAAACTTTCGCCTGCTTTTTCTTCAGTCCAAGTTAAATGGTGTGCCTCGTCAACAATAAGAATATCCCAGTGCTGTTCGAGTAGTTTTTCAAGGTTCTGATCATTCTCTGTGAGAAAGCTTTGGGGTGCCAAAGTCAACTGCGAAAACATGTTGCCTGATTGTTGTTCATCTACTGCTTGCGATGTGAAATGCTGCTGCTCTATTAGAGAGAAATCCAAATTAAATTTTCGTCGCATTTCAATGAACCATTGAAACAAGAGTTGGTCAGGTACTACAATGAGTGCCGAAGAAACGCGACCGTCCAATAGCATACGATGCAGTATTAAACCTGCCTCAATCGTTTTCCCTAATCCGACTTCGTCGGCCAAGAGCACCCTTGGGAATTCCCTAGCGGTAACCTCATTCGCTATATATAATTGATGCGGAAGTCGCTCTATACAGGGGCCAAGAAATCCATATGATGAAGATGTTTGATGGATATGTTTATGATGTAATGTTAGGGCACGCAAATTGAATTTTGATGATTTTTCAAATTGGCCAATAAAAACACGTTCTAGTGGTTTGCTGAATTGTACGGAGCTGTCTAAATCTTGTTCATGTATTGCTATCTTTTTATCTGACTCTGTTATGCCAGTGTAAATAAAGCATTCTTTTAAAGTGGTTACAAAAGTAACGGTAATCCATTCTCCGATATTTGTTTTTATTTGATCTCCAGGTAGGTACTCTACTCGAACAAGTGGAGCATTATCGGTCGCATAGGCTCTTTCCTCTTCTGCAGCGGGGAAAGCTAGCATTGCTCTTCGATCAGCGATTTGAAGCACAGTCCCTAGGCCAAGTTCTGGTTCCGTCCTACTGACCCAGCGCTGTCCTGGATGGCATGCGAGCATAATTTATTCTTTATATAAAGTTTAGAGAATCATCAAGTAAGACGTTTTTAATTTAAGAAGCTGACATCCCGCCGTCTATGGGGTAGCTATTTCCAGTAATAAAATTTGCTTCATCACTAGATAAGAAAAGAGCTAAGTTCGCTACCTCTTCAGGTTGCCCATAGCGCCTCAAAGGAATTCCTTTTTGAATTTTTTGGTGGACTGCATCTGAGGAGCCAGGAGCATAGCCTTCTTCAAGTGCTCTGATCATTCTCGTAGCAATTGGTGCAGGGTTGATCGTGTTGACCCGAATATTTGCACTGGCGTACTCGAGTGCCGCCGATTTCATAAGCCCAACCACAGCGTGTTTAGAGGCTATATAAGCAGATACTTTTTTCATGCCTCTGAGTCCGCCTAAGGAAGAAGTAATGACTATGCTACCTCCTCCCATGCCAATCATCGTTGGAATGACTGCTTGCAATCCTATGAATACTCCTCTGACATTTACGGACATAACTTTGTCGAAGTCATCGATACTGTAATCGCATAAATTCATTACGGGGCCTTCTATTCCGGCATTTAAAAAAGCGATGTCTATCTGTGAGAATTTTTCAATAGTCAGCGAAACCGCTTTTTGCATCGCTTTGGGGTTGGTGACATCAGTTTGTAGTGCAATACAATTTTTCAGACCAAGTTCGTTTGCAAGCCTATCGAGAGCTGTCTGATCGAGGTCTAGGAGTGCTAATTTCGCACCCTCTTTAGCGAATGACCGCGCGGTCGCTTGGCCGATTCCTCCAGCTGCACCAGTAATAACAGCGACTTTTTTTTCGAGACGCAGCATGCTTATTCCTGAATTTTATTTAGATCTAATTAAATCACAATTATTGGAACTTTGCTCATGAAAATTTGTCGGGCATTGCCTGAGAGCATTGATTGATTATCCGTTATCGTTGCGTTTTGAGAGCCAGTTCTTTACAACACCATCGCCTATATTCGAGGGAGTGCAATAGTTCACGTAAAGAGTTCACAATTCTGTTGGATGTTCTTGCCTATCGATACCACTATTTTCTTTTGAACAAATTTTTTGACGTTCAGTTAATAAGGTAGGGCAGGGGTTATAATCTACAAGCCGTACTTGCCTCGCGAGCGTTTAATAAAAAAATATCAGTATGAACCTCGATAGAAAATGCTAAATCAACACGTGTATTTGTTTGCCTAATAGGCAGGTTATTGCGTATGCTGAACTCCTCTCACTGAGGAGTGATTTTATGACTGTCTTTTCCCGCTATGCGGAATCTTTCTCCCATATCCGTATGAAACGTTCAAATGGTATTTTAGAGCTAGTGTTCCATAGTGATGGGAAGTCCCTAGAGTGGGGCTTAGGACCGCATCAGGAGTTTCCTGAAGCCTTTTATCAAATAGGGAAAGATGAGGGAAACGAAGTAATAATTATGACAGGGGTAGGGGAGCTTTTCTCCGGCCCTCGCCCCTTACGCGGATATCGACCAGGCGGATCATCTGCAACTGCATGGGATAAAATCTTTCGTGAGGGTAAAGATTTACTGACTAATTTATTGGGAATTGAAGTTCCGATCATTGCCGCGGTAAATGGTCCAGCGCTTAGGCATTGCGAAATTCCATTGCTGTCCGATATCGTGATAGCGTCGGAAGAGGCTGAGTTTCAGGATTCGGCGCACTTTGCTAATGGAATGGTTCCTGGCGATGGAATGCACGTAGTAATGCCTCTATTATTGGGTCTAAATCGTGCTAGATACTTTTTATTGACAGGGCAGGCGATCTCCGCAAAAGAAGCTAAAGAATTTGGGATCGTTGCGGAGGTTTTACCCAAAAAGCTTTTATTGGCTAGAGCATATGAGCTGGCCAGAATGTTACTGCTACAAAAAAGATTAATCCGACGATACAGCCGCATAGTTTTAACTCAGGACTTAAAGGCTCGTGTCCATGACTTGCTAGGCTATGGGCTAGCACTTGAGGGGCTAGGGGTTTTGGAAGCGAGTGACAGCTAGCAGCGGGCACGCTAGTGATAGAGGGGGTTTTTTTAAAAAGAAAACTGCATCAATTCAATACCCCAATAGATCAACCCAAAGCCGATAATGAGCTGTAAAAACCGAGATTTAAGAAGTTTCTTAATAGTTGCATGGCAGTTCCAAGTATCAATTCTCTTTTCAAAATTTGATGCAAACTGAATCGCTATGCCAGTAAGAATCATAATTCCCGCTATGAGGTTTGCGATTGAATTCATATAGTTTGATACTGCTTAGGGTTTTTATCTGGTTGAGAGGGCATAGGTTCTTCCTCTAAATTCCGCGATTAGCGGGCCATTCTTGATCGCAACAGTAACATTGTACATGCCTGTCTTACGGGTGCGATCTCCCTCTGAAGCTCTTGCAATTAGATGGTCTCCCAGCTTTGTGGGCTTGAGGAAGTCTATATTGGCATTGAGTGCTACATGCGTGGTTGCATCTTTGTTACTTGCATAAGCCATAGCGGTGTCTGCCAAGGCGAAAATAAAACCTCCGTGACAGATCATATGGCCTTGGATCATCCACTCCAGAACTTGCATAGAAAGGGTGGCTTGACCAGGCTCAAGACTCTCTATCACTATTCCCATTTTTTGCGCCGCTTTGTCTTTCTGATAAAGCGCGTGTAAATCCAAGTCTCTTGGCACGGTATTTCCTGTGAGATTTTAGCGCTTACGCGCTAACCTAAAGTGTAGTGAAAATTGAACGATTACTATTTAGACTCCACTAAGATTTCCCTGTAGCGAGTGGCGCCTTTGTTAACAGCTGCATGAGTTACTGGTACACAGTGACCTTTTCCATCAGTGGAAACTAAGTTGTCTCCCTCTACTTTAAAAGCATATGTATCACCATGACCGACCGGTAACGTGCCGAGATCTTTATTATTTATATCAAAAACCTGCAGCGGCGCTCCCTCTAGTGCGTGAAACACGTAGTCATGCTCATGAGTATGTATGGGAGTTCTTTCGCCAGGTTCCAAGATAAATTCCCACATAATTATTTTGTCATCCTCATATATTTTGGTTGTACCGACTTCGCCCATGATTCTACTCCCTACATTTTTTACTATTGTTTCGCTTAGGTTAACTTATGTCGTGTCGCGGTGTCACTATCAAGAGTACTTTGTTTTATTGTTGTTAACGAACTGTTTTTTAAGTTAGTATTTTTTGTATGGGGGGATTAGAAGTAAGTTGTCTTATTTAAGGTCTAAAGCTTTTTAAAAAGGGAGAAATGTTGTGAATTCGGTTAAATTTGGAGTTTTTATCAATGTGCATAGCGTACAAGAGGCTGTGGAACAGGCTGTATCTGCAGAAGCGGGCGGCTTCTATTCGGCTTCAGTAAACGATCATTTCTATTCTCCACTTGGTTTGCCTGAGACTCCACAAATAGAGTGCTTTACGGCTTTGACCGCCATGGCTATGGCTACTAGTACGATTCGGTTGGCACCATGCGTTGCCGCTGCGTCATTTCGAAGTCCTCCATTGCTAGCAAAGATATCTGCGAGCATCGACACATTAAGCAGTGGACGTTTCATTTGCGGATTGGGTGCTGGGTGGCAAGACAAAGAGTATATTAACCACGGGTATACCTTTCCCCCTTTATCTGAGCGTTTAGAGCAGCTTGATGAGACTATTCAGATCCTAAAAGCAATGTCTTCTAACAGTCCTTCGTATAGTGGAAAACACTTTCAAGTAACGGACGCTTTTAACAACCCGAGACCATTAAATGGGACTATCCCTTTGATGTTGGGAGGTTCAGGAACAGGGCTTTTGAAAATTGCGGCACGCGAGGCGAATATTTTAAATATTATTCCTCCAACAGGGAATGGAAAAGACTTTATAAATGATCCCGTCGCTACGATTAAGTTTGACATGTCAGTTCTCAAAAAACGTATTGCAGTTTTACATGAGCTGATGGCCGAAGAGGGTCGTAAGCCCGAAGAGATTGAGCTTGGCGGGCTTGCCTTATTAGGGTTGTCCCGCAAAAAGGATGACCAAAGCCTCAAAGATTTAGCTAGCCATTTAGGTTTCAGTGACTATGCTGGCGCACAAAATGCGCCGGTCACTTTGCTTGGGACAGCAGAGGAAGTGCGCAAAGAATTGCATAAGCGGGTAAGTGAGACGGGGGTAACATACTATATTTTTGTGATGGCCAACCCTGAGACGCAGGAGATTTTCGAGAAAGACGTTTTACCAGATTTTTCTTAGTTTTGTATGGTTAACGAAAAGAGTTTAACCCAACAAAGGTTCCTCCATTTTTGCGGGTGAGCTCACGCATTAATGTGGCGAATCTAATGCCAGTGTGCTGTAGATCGGGTGGTTGAGCGAATTGAACTGGGAAGCCGATTGCATGTATGCGGACTAAGGGCTCTCCTAGATTATTTTTGTGGTTTATTTCGCTGACGTAGTCGACTACCTTACGTATTGATTCTCCCGTGAATTCATCACCATAGACATAGACGCTAATTTTTTTCTCTGGAGCATTAAATGATCGGATGGCTTCTGTGATTCCTTCAGCCGGGCTGGAGTTGGAGAATGCATTCCACGTTTTTAAACGTTCGCTAATTGCCTCCCGTCTATCAGGGCTATCTGGTATCCATTTGTTCCGATAAGATGGGAACATGTAAGCACCCATATCATTTAAAATCTGTATGCCTTTCACTTTAGGGTAAACCCTAAGCGTGTCCTCTATTTGCGCCATGACTTTTGGCCAAGCATACCTAAACATGCTGCCTGATGTATCAATGACGAAAATGATGTACTCGCTATCGATTGGGATACCACCTACCAAGTTATTTTTTTTCTGATCGATTTCTCGATACAGGCGACGCATTTCAGCTGTAAGAGTCTGATGCGCTATTTTTAGCTCGCCTGACAAGACGGCATTGAGTTTTTCTTCTGCTAATATGCGGTTTTTCTCTGATTTGGCTGCCGCCATTTGTTGGTTAATGTTGTTGCTTTTTTCTAGAAGATTATCTATTTCGACGGTTTTCTTGCGAATTGCGTCTAGGAGATTAGCTGAGTTGATCTGCAATTTAAATAACTGTCTTTGTGAGTGAGAAATAGTCGATATGCGTGGATCAGTTGGATCTTCGATTCTTTCATTTTCTTTAACTGTCGAAACGACTAACAGCAGTACAATGGCACCAAAACAGCAAGTAATAACGCTTAGAAACGCGATGCTAACAGGTTCCATGATTTTTCTTTTAAACTTCACGGCCAGTCGGTCGCCGGCGATAAGAAAGAGCCTGCGGTGACCCTTGCTACCTGCCAAAATGCCGCCGGTGCCACAGGATCTCCTTCGGTGGGTAGCAAGATCACATTCATTGGGATGCCTCCAGGAATGCGAGTGACGGCTGCTTCAAAAAATTTTTGACGCTCCACGCCGGTGACGGTATTTTTGATAGGGTCTTTTAAACCTCTGGTGGGAAGACCATCGGTAATAAGATATACGTTGTCTGGGGGTGGTGAAAGTGTCGATATAACCATCAATGCTTTCTCCAGGTTGGAGCCACCATTTGGGATGATTTTTTTTAGTGCCGTAATGCTTTGATCGAGTTCGGTGGGATGATTTACTTGCAGCCAGCTCCCATCAGAGTTGGCGACAACTGGGCGGACACTATCGTCGAAAGTATAGATTTGGTATTTGGCTGATTGAGGGAAACGAGCGCTAATCCAATCTATTGTTGCCAGCGCTTGAAGCCATTTAGGCGATCTTCTCTTTACGTCATCGCTCATGTTTCTGCGTCTTATAATATTGACAATGGTTTCGTCTAGCATGCTACAAGATGCATCTAAAAGAATGAGGATGTTGTCGCCGCCCAACCGCATACCTGTTAGATATTCTCTATTTCCATCACCAGCATATGCTCTAACACCAATTGATTTCTCATTCAGTTCTTTTTTTAGTTGCTCTTTTTTTTCTTTTAGATTGGCTATAGCCTTTATTAGAACTTCTTTATCGATGGGTGCTTTTTTCTCTTCTTTCATAGAAGCCAAGATCGCGCTAAGTTCTTTTCTAGCGAGTATTTGCCGTGTTTTCTCATCTTGGAACTTTGAGGTGTAAAGAACGTTTTTTTCGTTTAGGATTTTGGTATCTGATAATGTCTGCACTAGTTGCTTTTCAAGTTTCTCCACCTCCAAACCTAGGTAGTCGCCTTTTGGGATAGCCTCGTGTTGTTCATGGTGTTTGGTAATCAGAAAAAGTAGTATGAAGGCACCAAGTCCACAAGACATGATATCTAAGAAAGATAAGCTAAAGGCAGAGAATTGCTTTTTACTGCGCGCCATTTTGACCTGTTACATGTATTGCGATGAAATATCCTTTTCCATCGTCCATTGATATCTTGTCTCCGATTTTAAGTTTGCACTTGTCAACAACAGTCATTCCATTGACGCTTGCTTTAATTCCCTTGCTTTCTAGCATTGCGTGATTATCCTTGATATAGCCCGCTACATATGGCCCATTGGATGATGAGCTAAATTCCCCATCAGAACGGATGTAAACAGGTGAGGTCGATAAAGTCTGAGCACGTGAACCTGAGAGAATGTGGGTCGCTGAAGAAGGGTCGATTCCGAACAGTATTGGCTGTATAGAATAGTTGGTGGATGGCTTGTTGGTGGATGGCATCTCTACAATAAAAGGACACTCGTTGACGTCTTCTGGGAAAATATCGAGGTTGCGAGTTATTCCGCGTTGCGAGTCGTGAAGTGTTAACGTTTGATACTCTGGAAAAATACCAGCACCTTTTATAATCTCGAATATCGAGGGTGCGATCAGGATTGTCTTATCGTTAGGGAGCGCACGGGTAATAGGTAAGAGAGTTTTTTTAAGTGAATCGATGATCTCGGCAGTAGGTATAGATGCGCTTCTTTTTTCTCCATCATGTTCTATGTCATAAATAAGTTCTTTGCGTGCGTAGAGCTTTGTGAGCCATGATGGTAAATTTTTTATCAGGGAATGCTCTGAAGCGATCTCATGCAATGGGTCGTATCTTGTTTGCTCTAAGAATTTTTTTGCGATAATACCGCTGCAGTTAGCGTATATTTTTTCAGTACCCACATTCGGTATCGTGCTAACTTTTTTGCGGGTTACGTTATCAGTAATGGTTATCTGAGACACGCTACTTTCATCTTTTTTGATATCTACGAGCAGATACTCGCTAGGCGCGCCTTCGCATGCTAGAGCGGCAACGTTAGAATCAACAAAAGAGCGAATTGGCAGTCGGAGCGCCTTACATATTCCCAAAAGAAGGCTTAATTGACTATCGTTATAATAAGACGGAACAGAGATGATTACTTGCGTCGGCATTCCGATTCGAGCAAGGATGCCTTCAAGATGTTTGTACGCTAAGTCTCCGTTATGCCGGAAATTTGGAGTAGCATGACTTAGAGGTTCTTCGCCTAATTCGCACCAATAATGGCGATAAATAGCTTGACTGTTGTTGATTTTTTCAACTGTGACTTCATGAGAAACGAATATGTCTGACTCGGAAAGTGTCGCTATCTCAGGACTTGTATCGATTAATTTGCCATCCCGCCAAACCGTAATGGCGGGATAACTGATTATTATGATAGTTGGGTTCATATATTCTTTCTTTAGTGTTGAGTCGTAACTATTTGTTTGCTAAATGACGTGTCAGACTTGCCTCACAGTACTGCTGGCTGTCTAGAACAAACTGTTCTTGCGCACGCTGGAGCTGATGCATTAAAAGCATTACAAATAGGCTTATTACTAGTGCAATGAAGGTTGAATTAAAAGCGATTCCGAGATTTGCGGTCACGCCCGTAATATCCCCATTTACAGCTTTGTGAGCCTGCCCTAAGGCTTGGCTGATGCCGCGCACTGTCCCAATGAAACCTACAGATGGGATTGCCCATACGATGTAACGGATGGTAGACAGTTGCGAGTCGAGACGCTCCGCTTCTGTCTCACACATGTCCCTAATAACCTGAGACACATCCTGTATTTTTTCCGTTGTGCCGAAGCGCTGTAACGCAGTTAACAAGGTTCTGGGGATGAAGTCCGTTCTCGCTAGAGAATCTAGCGCCTGAATGGGCCTTGAATATTTCCATGAGTCTTCTGGAAGAATTCTAATCCCAGGCGTTACATGAATTAATGAATCTTTTAAATAGTTTCTCTGCTTAAGGAACTCTGAAGATTTATATCCTATGATCGTGATCGCCCAAATCATCAATATGAAGCAAATTTCTTGTTCGTAGTCTTTAACGATAATCAGAAACGAAGGCGCAACATTTAATTCTATTCCGGACTCTATTTGCATCTGTTGTTCTGCCATTAGCGCGTTTGCTTGCGGTCTGATTTGTGCGCTATATATGGCGTGTATTAGGGTTGCTGACAGTAGTAAGGTGATGAATTGGAACATGATCTCTGTTAGTGGGTTTTTCATTTTTTTGGAGCTCAAATATCTACAGGAAATGGTACGGGAAAGTCTTCTGAGACTTTTTCGCTAGGCTTGAAAGTGTCGTTGGGTAATGGCTTGACCTGATGTTCGGGTAGCGTGCGTGTTTGCGAATCATCTGATGATTGGTGGCTTTCTTTTTCGGCGAATGAGTGTAAGTGCACTAGAAATAAAGACAGCGTAAGCGTGATCCTCAATAGGAGTGCTTTTTTAGCGCGCATATCGTGCCAACCTGAAGCCAGTCGCTTTCTGGGCATTGTTGCCATGACGTCTAAAACTAATTCTGAGTTCTTTGGCTTTGCTACTCATCCAACTTGCTCCTTTGATGGCTTTCGTTGCTCCGGTGTGTGCGCCTAGAGAGTCATATGTTGTTGCATTAGACGGTAAGTCGCTGTAATAGTCATTAACCCATTCGGATACGTTTCCACCCATATCATAGATCCCTTTAGGACTTTTGTTAAAGGTTCCTACTGGAGCGGAAAATTTATACCCATCTATGTAGTTTGTTAAAAACTCGATATCCGAGTTTTTTGCGCTGATATCGGCGTAATTGCCTGAAGTTGCGATAGGTGGATATTTACTCCCCCATGGGAAAGTAGGTGGTTTTTCATTCTCGGGGTCTTTTGCCACCCACTCCCACTCCGCCTCTGTCGGGAGGCGATAACCGGATGCCTCTGGGTTCACGCCCAAGAGCTCTCCAAAATTAATGCTATAAAACCTGTTTAAACCATCACGCCGACTTAACCAATTGCAATACAGGGCTGCCTCCATCCAGCTCACTGATGTGACCGGATGTAGGTCATAATTTGGGAGGTCTGCTATATCCTCGGTGGCAGAATATGTTGCGAGAAAGCGACGAAACTCTCCGATGGTGACTTCCTTTGTCGAAAAGTAGAAAGGTTTCTCTAGTATGACTTTTCGCCGGACTTCATTAGATTGATGGTTTTTTTCGGACTTCAAAGAACCTAAGAAAACCGTTCCTCCCGAGAATAATTTCATCTCTTGTCCTACATACGTAGTCACAAATCCTTTTTTTGCTTTACGTTGTTCATTTTGCTCAGCCTCTCTTCTTGCTGCCGCTGCCGTTTTCAGTCGGACTCTGAATTTTTTCTCAATCCCCGTTCGAGGAGTAAGCATGCTTTGGTAGGTCGCATAACCATCTCTGAAAATAGTGAATTCATGAGAATGCGTCGGTAGTGTCAGTGTCTGTGTAGCTGTCCCCACCAGAGCACCATCAACCATTAACTGAGCATCTTTAGGTATAGTTTCAAAGCGTATGCTTGCTAATTCGGGGACTAAGTTGAGGACGACGTTGGACTTGTCAGCTGATGCAACCGAAATCGTGTGGGAAGTTGGTTTAAAGCCCTCTTTCATGAAATCGATTTTATGCTTAACCTCAGGCGAGACTGCAGTTAAAAGAGGTGTTACCCCTTTATACTGACCATCAATTGACACAGTCGCCCCCTCTGGAATAGTGTTGATAGTAATTTCCCCATCTGCCTTGGCCAGTACTATTTCCCCGAGGTTGGACGGTCTTCCAGCTTTAATTTCCCACGTTTTTTTCCAAGTTTTGTATCCTTGAAGGCGTAGTTCTATTTCTCGCTTTCCGTAAAGCAGCTCAGCTCGCAGGGGAGTGTGCCCTAGATCACGTCCATCGACTATAATCTCGGCATCCCTAGGTAACGAATTAATTTTGATATCAGCCCAACCTGGGCTAAGTTTAGCAAGTATGGCTTGTTCCAGACCTTTTCCTTTTATACTTAGGTCAACATGAAAAGGCAAATAGCGGTCGACTTCAAGTCTAATGGAGCGCATGCCGGCAGGGACTTCTTTTATTACACCGGGTATCTTGCCAAAAAAAGCACCATCCACGAAGGCCTGGCCTTGTTTGAGTGGTTCAGTTGTGATGTTAAGATTTCCAGGCAAAGGTGTAAGAGTGATTTTATGCTTTTGGTAGGCAGTTTCATTAACGTTAAGTTTACGCTCATATTTTTGGTATCCATCGGCAGTTATCTCGAGCTGGTGAGGGCCAGGTCGCGCGAGCCAATAGCTCCCTATTTTTAGTGTTGGCCAACCATGCAATGTAATCGATGAATTAGAAGGGCTTACGAATATGCCTACTGACTTTGCTGTCAGCACAAACCACGCGGCCCAAAGTGCTAGCACCAAAAGGCAGCCTACTTTTACAAAGCCTTTATTGAGCGAGATCGATAGCGCAGCTTTCTTCCTGCTAGGCTTGAAATCAGACGCTTGTATGTTTTGTTTCAATTTTTCAACCAAGCAGCGTTATTCTGCTGCGCTGTTACTACATTCTGCTGTCAATTCTTGTTCTTTTTGAGAGAACATGTGGGATACGATAGCTTTTTGCGTGAAATAGTCGTAGTTGTCGCAATGACTTTCTATCAGGTACTCTCCTGGAAGCAGCCCTAGTTCGATCCGCTTAAATTTTCCAAGGTCACTGTTCGGGTGAATTTTTACGGACGTCACATTGTCTGAGTTAATAATAACGTCGATAGGCGTTTGCGCAAGTTCAATTGCATGCTTCAGTCTCACTATTTGGTGTGACAAGCGTGAGCCTTGTATTGGAATTGCCTCCGCATGTTGCAAAGTAGCGATTGCATTGTCGTATTCATCAGAGAGATTAATTCCTAACGGCAATGACAGGTGGTGTTCGATTCTTTCATCGAGACCCCATCTTGCCTTAGCATTGGCAGACAGGGTAACTATATTGGCTAAGCCAGAATCTCTGGCAATAGCACGTTTGTAAAAAGTTGCAGCCTGTTTCCAGTCTTCGTTGGTTGAAGCGTCGTGCCCTTTGCCGATGAGGCTTTTTAGCTCCGTATTTAGGAGGCCATTGTCAGCCTGTCGGAGTGCTTGTTTCACTTCCCAGGAATTGTTGTACTTTTGAGCCGTTTCAAAAAGCACTTTCGCGTCCGAAAAGGCTTGGATTTTTAAAGCGGAGAATCCTCGAGACATATTTTCTACATAGTTCTTCTGTCGCTGTTCGAACTTTATGCGTTGTTTGGCCGATTCTAAGGCAGGGTTGCTAGGGTCAAGGATTTCAGCCGCTGTGTACTTGACAATAGCGGTATCCAGCTTACCAAGCGTTTCATAGTGAGCTCCTTCCGTAATTAGCGCACTCACCTTATCCAATGAGGTAGAGCGGGCCAAGCCTTTTGTTGCATGCTCGTTGGTTGAGTCTATTTCTAAGGCCAAGCTGTAAGAGAACTTCGCCTCGATGGCATCTTTGTTTAAGATAGCTAGATCTCCGGCCAAGTTGTGCTTTTCTATGACCATTGGGATGGTTCGTATCAACTCTTCAGTATTGAGGATAGCTTGTCGATAATCTTTTTGTGCTGATCTGTAGGCCCCTCGTCTATAATTTTTCTCGCCTTTAGCTATGTTTTCTTCAATTTCAAAGAAAGCGGTCTTTGCCCATTTATCTGGGTTTAGACGGCGTATTTCATCCGAGAGATCTAATGCTTGAGCTAGCAAAGCTTGTGTACGGATGCGTGCGCTCTCTTTTGCATCGCTATTTACCGGTACGATTTCTGTTTCGGCCTCTCCAGGCGAGTTCCAAAAAAATGAGATTGGTTTAGATAAATAGAATATGAAAGCTGCCAACGCTAATACAATGATCGTAATTAGACCTTTTTTTGCGCGCAGTAATGCATCACCTTTCTTTGTTTTGAGCTTAGGGTCAGATGTGCTCTTGACGAACTGGGTTGGCTTAATGTCGATATGCGGCCTCTGACGTAATTAAATAATTTCTGTTTATGACCATGGTTTATGGTCTACCTGTCAACAACAGGTTAATCATACCAGAATGCTCTGGTTGGTCTCGGGAAAGATGGTAGCTTTTCGGTACGTCGCACCATAGTTAGAAATATAAACAATTTTTAACTTTTTATTAGCGCGGCGAGTCTATATTCTTAGTAATGTATAATGATAATTGTTCGAAAAGCCACAAGATTATGGCGGAGTAAGTTAATGAAAATACGAGGTTCTATTCTGATTCTGAGCACAGTCAGTTTTTTGTTTCTGCAAGGTTGCGTTTTGAATTCTACAGGTGAGAAATATCGGTCTAGCTCTTACCAAGTGTCCCAAGTGAATCAAAAGCAGGCTGTCCAAGTTATAGACATTTTAGCTATCCTCCCTGCTCAGATTGAAGTAGATAATAGTGAAGTCCAGCAAAACAGGGCACTTCTTGGTGCGATGTTGGGCGCAGCGGGCGGAGCAGCCATTGGAAATGCTGTTGGAGGGCGAAACACTTTAGCGGGCGGCCTTCTTGGTGGTGCTGCGGGCGTTGCTGCTGCGTCAACTAGCGAAAACACCGTACTTGTTGAAGGTGTAACGATAACTTTTGTACAGCATGACAAAACTTATAGCTCTTCTCAAGTAGGATCTAGTTGCGAATTTAAGCCTGGTGCCGCTGTTATGGTTTCAACCAGTGCGACTGAGACTCGAATCCAGCCAAATAGCAGTTGTCCTGCGGATTAAGGGAGAATTTATAAGTAAGCTTATAGGCCTGATTTATAGCGCTTATATTCGTTCCACAACTTTTCGCTCAACTCTGCATCAGTTTCCGATTCGGCGGCTTCACGTAACTGACGGGCTACTATATCGTCATCTTTTTTCAGGAGTTTGGGACTTTCTAATTCGGTTTCTATAAGTCTATCTGGAGTCCCGTAAGTTGAGCCTTTGTTGCTACCCGCATTTCCCGAAGAGACTTCAGGCATTCCCGAGCCACCACCAGAACCGATTTTTCGCGTTTCGCCCATACCGCTGCCCTCTTCAGCTGGAGCTCCTAGCCACTCTTCTTTCGGTCCTTTTTCCCTTATACGTATTCGATTTGTCGACTTTGTATCACGTTGTGTCCCAATGTTGACTTTGATGCCACCGGTGGTTTCTTTGGTTTGTGATCCACTAGCTGTGGTAGGCGAAAATAAGCTTGCTTTCGAGCCGGTGGTGTTTTGCAGCACAGAGCTCTCCGCTGTCAGATCTTTCCTTTGCGAGGAATTCTGTGAGGTTGTTCTTGACGACTGCGGCTGTTCACGATCCTTTATTTCTCCCATTGGATTTTGTAAAGGATCCCTGTTTGTATTTTGCTCGGTAGATACTTCTTCTACTTCCACAAAAGCGGCATTTTTTACTGGGGGAGAGAAAGTGGGTTTTTTAGTTATGGAATCTTTATGTTGGTTTCCTAGTGGATTTTGTGTGTCAGTTAGTTCAGTAGATTGCGCTTTATTTTTTTCTATTACCGGTTTTTTGGTTGCGGTTTCGCATGAAACCAGCGTACAGATTGTTAGAATGGATAACGCATATGGAAGCAATTTATGTGCTGCCTTGGCAAGCAAGTGAGATCCTTTATAAGTCCGCTTAGGCATGGTTTCTATCCTATAAAAGCTTTTTTTTAGGCAAGAAAAATTGCATAGCAATTGTAACATTCTATAGCGAAGCTTTGGGATGTGCGCCCACCCACTACCCTCATAGTTTTAAGTTTCCTTCATCAGTCAGAATAAAGCTAGCTTGTGACTCTGCATAAACAACATTAGATGCGATATTTGAGACATGAGATTTTAGTTGGATTAACTTACCTTTTTTCTTTAAGAATTGACACTGTACGGCTACGGAGACTCCAATTGGCATCGCATTGCGATAGCGTATTTCAGATTTAGCAGTGAATCCGCTAGCTCCCTGCAAGTAAAACCAGTTAGCCATCGCATCGTCTAATATTGAGAAAACTATTCCCCCATGCGTAACATTGTCGAAGCCTGAATGCTCCTTTCTTGAAGTAAAATTACCTGTACATCCATTTTCGGTGAGTATGAATTTAATTTTTAAGCCGATTATGTTTTCTTGCCCACAGACGAAACAGTTCATGGCATCATTGCGAGAAACGGATCCTGAGTCTTCCACGCTAAGTCATGTCCTTATAAATATTTTCCATTTTCAGGTTAACGCCTTTTTTAAAGCCTGGGATTTTAAGAGTTCGGTCTGAAAAAACTACCTCATTGTCATCGATGAGATTGTTTCCGAATTTATATATAGGAACCATATCAGCCGTTAAGCATTGATCATCGTAATCCTGAGCTAGTGAGGTTGTTTTTTCTCTTTTTGAAAAGTATTGGTTCATTTTTTTATCTCCAAATCTCTTAGTAAGCATCTCGTTTGTCCGGCGTGGAGATAAAACAACGCCTGTGGCGTTGTTGCCGCCAAAACCTTTGGAGTTTAGAAAAGAGACTTCTAGATCTGCACCCAAGTCAGTGTCTTTGAGCGCAATAGCTAAGCGTTTGTCATAGAGATCATCGGCGACTTTTTCAATAGTTTTTATGCCTGGAAGAACTCCGTGGCTCAGCACGCCGAGGGAACTTACCAATTGATCTGCGCTGGCTGGTGCCAAAGAGTGACCGACAAACGCTTTTATAGCCGTAACAGGCCAGTCAACGATTCCGAAGTGCTCGGCAACCTTGTCCAACACTTGAGTTTCGGTAGTTCTATTTTGTGGCGTGCTAGAGCCATGTGCTTGCACAAAGCTATGCTCTCGGACAGCTCGTTTCCCTAGTAAAGATGCGGCCGCAGAGACCGCTTTTCCTAGAGTGACATAGTTGCCTGGTCCAGGAGCGGAAATAGATTTTTTAAAGCCATCAGCGTTTACAAAGACATCTGTGACTGCGCCATGTACTTGCGCGCCTAGTTCTATCGCTAGATTATCTTCCATTAATATAAAGTATTGACCTGACTCGCCTAAAGTGAATCCGCAGTTGTCGCCAAAAGGTCTGCTGGCGCGTCGATAGTCTGGTGTTGTGACACCATCTAACTTGCACAAATTGTCGTCAGTAGCGAGAGCGCTCATCGCCATATAGCCTTCAATAGCTTCCGGCACGAGAGGCGCTTCTGCGTTACCGACAACGACGACTTTGCGTCTTCCGCTCCGTATATCCTCGACCGCTGCCCTTAGGTTGTAGAGGAACGATGCACATGCTCCCACGTGCGCGCCAGTAGCGCCGATACTGCCAAGAACATACGCGTTAATAAAGTCGGCAGGCATTGTATTTAACCCGAGTGGCAACTGCTTAGCACTTACTCTAGAACCCCTTAGTCTCGCTTGCAGCATACCGCCAGTGCCGTCTTTGTCTAGTTGGGACATTGCGCTAGAAGCGTATACGGCAATCTCGTCTGCATAGACCGTGTCTGTTATCGTTTGCCAAGGAATACCAATTGACTTAACCGCATCGGAGGAGCTTATGATTGCCAGTTGAAGCCCTCTGGGATGAAAATGGGAGCTATACAGCGCTGCGGGGTTAAAGCCAGTAGGAAGTTGCCCCGCCGATTGAACAGCCAGCTTTCTTGTAGCAGAAGTGTGTAGCGTCCCACCATCAATTATCTGGATGGTGGCGAGACCGCCCTCCGATGACAACACTCGCCACCCATGTGGAAGCGGTTCTGGTATATCGTTGGCGGATATTGAAAGTTGCGTCACAACCTTAGAGCTGTTTTTTATATCTAGATTTACATGCCCATGAACCTGATTTGGATCGAAAATATTATTTTCTAAACGTCTTATCAAGGTTCCCTCAAGTACTTTTTTTTCAAGATTTAAGTAGTCCTCTTTAGAAAGAGGCCGTCCGCGACTGTCTACTAGTACATGGCCTTTGGTGTAAGCTAAGCCCATCATGGATGCTAATGACGCGATAGTATTCTCTTTGGATTTCTCGTCGAGTGTTTCAAAAATTGTTCTGCGATACGCATGATGGAATGAAGAGCGGCCGGCCGCACCTACTCCCCCAAACCCGACTATTACTGGTAAAGCTGTCATAAAACTATATTCCACTTACTTCTTATACGCATTGTATGACACCGAGAAAGGTGCTTAATAGACAAACAGGCCATATTATAGGGCAAATAAGACAAATGTGAGCTAGTAGTGGTCAGCAAGAAAACACCAACAACATTAAACGTAGGTTTTGTACTTATTCCAGGTATGCTCATTACGGGTACGGCACTGCCATACGAAATGTGGGCTGCGGCGGCAGACAGCATTAAAGGGAGGAGGGGATCCACTCATATAAAGCTCCATGTCATTAGGGCATCAGAGTTGTCGTTAGGACCTCTTTCTCTGGAGGCAGATTACGATCTCCAATCATGTCCCCAGCTAGACATACTTTATTTACCTGCATTATGGCGTAACCCGAGAGCGATAATCAATCAGCTCGGACAGCTTTTTTATGACACTTTAGTTGACCGACATGAGAATGGCACTCAAGTTGCTGCGGTGGGCTCTGGTGTTTCTATTTTAGCAAAGTCTGGTCTTTTAGATGGTCGTGCAGCCACCACCCATTGGCACTATTTCGAACAGTTTGAAAAAGATTTTCCAAGGGTTCATCTGAAACGTAATTTTTTTATCACGCAGTCGGGCAGTTTGTATTGTGCCGCTAGCATTAATTCATTGGCAGATGTCACTGTGCATCTTATGGAGCGTTTCATCGACCGAACCGTAGCAAGGCATGTGGAGCGAAATTTCTCACATGAAATAAGACGAACCTATGAGGAGTATAGATATCTTGACGGTGGGCGCACACCTCTCGACGATGAGATAGTGTTAGAAGCTCAGATATGGATATCCCAAAACTTGTCAGCTCAGGTAAATATTGAAGACTTGGCGAGACAGTTGGGAGTGGCGCTGAGAACGTTAAATCGTAGGTTCAATATTGCGACAGGCAATAGTGTGAGACAGTACTGGCAGAAAGAACGAGTGGCGTTTGCGAAAGAGTTACTTGGCAAAACCAATTTATCTATCAGTGAAATTTGCTGGCGTGTTGGATACGGGGACGTCAGTTATTTCTCTCGACTATTTCAACGTGAGATCTCTGTAACTCCGCTTGCTTATAGGAAAACAGTCCGGGCAAAGCTTTTCCGATTGGCTAACTGAGACATGCTCTCACGAGACGCGATTGATGTTAGTATGGGGGCTTAACCTTTTTAAATTTTGGATGCCTTGAGGTGTGTGATGTCCGGACCAAAGTACTTAGAGTTTGACACACTGGCCTTGCACGGAGGGCAGCAACCAGATCCAAGCACCGGTAGTCGGGCGGTGCCTATCTACCAGTCTGTAGCCTTCTCGTTTAATGACGAAGATGAAGCTTCCTCGCGCTTCGATATTGCACGCTCAGGTTATGCATATTCACGTATCGCTAATCCTACGGTAGCTGTTTTGGAAGAACGGCTGGCTATGTTGGAGGGCGGCATTGGTGCTGTCGCTACGGCTAGTGGAATGGCTGCTATTCACCTAGCAATTGTGACGCTTGCTAGTGCAGGTAGTCATATTGTTGCTTCAAAGTCACTGTATGGTGGGACTCATAACCTCTTTTCATATACGCTTCCAAGGTTTGGGATAACTACATCATTCGTCGACACTGGTGACCCTGATGCTTTCGCGCGTGCTATCAAACCCAATACAGTGATGCTTTTTACTGAAACTGTTTCTAATCCCGATTGTTCCGTGGCGGACATTCCTCGGCTAGCCTCGGTGGCTCATCAATTTGGATTACCGCTCGTTGTAGATGCAACGCTGACGACGCCCTATCTTATGCAACCGCTAGAGCATGGGGCGGATATAGTTGTCCACTCTCTTACTAAGTTTATAGGAGGACATGGGACCACAATTGGAGGGATTGTGATTGATGGTGGTACTTTCGAGTGGCTATCATTTGCAGACAAATTTCCGACTTTGTGTCAGCCTTATGATGGCTTTGATGGTTTGAATTTTGCGGAAGAATTTGGTCCTAGTGCCTTTATTATTAGGGCTCGACGAGAAGGTCTAAGAGATTTCGGGGCATGCCTTAGTGCGACTAGCGCTTTCCAGCTCCTGCAAGGAGTAGAGACTTTGTCCCTTAGGATGGCTCGGCATGTTTCGAATACTGAGGCGGTGGTTGATTTCCTTGATGAGCAAGACTCCGTAGAACAGGTTTTTCATCCTAGTTTAAAGGAGCATCGAGATCATGAGCTGTCAAGGGAGCTTTACCCCAAGGGGACGGGTGCGGTCATGAGCTTTGAGATCAAGGGTGGTTATGACGCCGCTAAAAAATTTATTAATGGATTGAATTTATTTTCTCACCTGGCAAATGTGGGAGACGCCAAGTCCTTGGTAATACACCCCGCTAGCACTACTCATAGCCGCATGGATAATGCTGCACTGCTTCAAGCCGGGATATCCCAAGGTTTAGTCAGGTTGTCAATTGGACTGGAAGATGCTTCGGACTTGATTTCTGATCTATCTAAAGCCCTTTACCGTTCCCAGAAATAGGATGTAACAGTGTACTTCGAAGTTGACGGAAAAAAAATTTACAGCGCAGGCAACCTGACGTCAGATACTGGAAGTAAGCCGGTAATAGTTCTTTTGCATGGCGCCGGGATGGATAGCAGTGCCTGGGTTTACAATACACGTTATTTCAGCGCGCAAGGTCGCTCTGTTCTAGCTGTAGACTTCCCAAATCACGGTCTAACGAAAGGTGGTTTTTTGACGAGTATTGAAGCGATGGCCAGCTGGACGTTGCGTTGCCTCGATGCCTTAGGTGTCAATGATTTTTCTGTTGGTGGGCACAGCATGGGGGCATTGGTTGCTCTAGAGCTTGCGGGCCTTGCTGGCAGGCGAGTCCAGAGAATGGCTCTACTTGGTGCGGCATTCCCAATGGAGGTAAGTCCGGCTTTGTTAGACGCGGCCTCTCAGGACCTTCGTTCAGCAAAAGATATGGTCGTTTTATGGGGTCATGGTCCTGATGCCTATAAAGGTGGAAATACTGTAGCGGGGATTAACGTAATGAAAAGCGTGTACCTACTGTTGGAGCGCTCTTTGTCGGGTGCTTTATTTAACGATTTGAATGCGTGCAATGAATATCAGAACGGGATTATAGCGGCAGGTAATGTTTGCGCACGTACATTAATTCTTTCAGGGAGAGAAGATAAAATGACCCCCCCTCAGTCGTCTATGAGGTTGTTAGATGAGATCAAAGAGTCCTCTCTTGCTATTGTCGAAAAGTCAGGGCATATGCTGTTAAGCGAATGTCCAGAGGCAGTCCACTTGAAATTAAAAGAGGCGCTTTTTTAGGTGGAATTGCAAGACTTAATGGATAACGATAATTGAAAGCCGATAAGTTGAGGCTGACTAAAGATGTTCTTCATGCGTTAGTTATCCTGACAACTTTCGCGTTACTTGGAACTCAAAATTCAGTCCACTATCCTTTCGCGTTAATGTCGATTATCGGGTTGTGTCTTGTTGTTAAAAACCTGCCAGAAATGTTCGACCAAGACTCCCGCAGGCTTTTTTATATCTTTGCTCTTGTTTGGTCACCGATGCTCTTAAGTTTGCCTGATGCAGTGGATTTAAAGAGTGCCAGCCAGACTACTTTCTCGTATTTACATTTTCTTTTTGGTGCGTATTACGTTTACTGGGCTTGCTGTCGACAAAAAACGTACAGAATTGTTGGGATAGGTGTTGCCGCTTTGGTGTTGTTTGCACTTTTGGATGCATCTTTTCAGTTCATCTATGCCAAAGATATTTTTGGATTTCCATACGATGGAGCAGTTTTGAAAGGACTTTTTTATCCGAAGGAGCGACTCGGTCTTTTCCTTGCAGTTTTGTTTCCTTTGCTACTGCATGTCATTTATGGAAATCGATATAAAACATTTTTTTATATTGTAGCCTTCCCTCTTATTGTTTTTATTTTATTGTTGTGTTCAAAGCGGAGTGCGTGGCTAATGTTTGGACTCTCAATGTTGGGTTTTTGTTACTTGATTTGCGTGAACAACGGCGCGACTAAAAAGATTTTTACGATGGGTTTCGCAGCAGTGGCTGCCTTTATTCTTTCCATTGCGGCGGTCATTTATACCCCTACTTTTCAAACGAAGGCAACGTTGAGCTCCGGTGTCTTGTCAGGGGACCTGCAAAAAATTGATGCGGCAAGCAACTATCGCCTTTCGCTATGGACGACGGGCTCTAGTATGTTTGTTGCGAACTCGATTAATGGGATAGGAGCACGCGGCTATAGGCACGTTTATGTAGAATATGCAGATCCAAATAACTTTTGGCTGCGTGAGGGTCGAAGAGGACAAACTCATCCGCATTTACAGATACTGGAAATTGCGGTTGAGACAGGCTTGTTCGGTTTGATAGGGTTTCTCTGCATATATTTATTTTTTGTCAGAGAGCTTTTTCAAGAGGCTAGATTTTCGATGAAAGCAATATGGGTTTTAGCCTTTCTGGTGGCTTGGTTTCCGTTAAATACACATTTAGCATTTTACGGATCTTACTGGTCTAGTTTCGTGTGGCTTTTGATCCCAATGGCCTTAGCTACGCCGGATTTCGAGTCCCTACAAACAGAAGGTAATCTGGGTGAATATCGTTTGAAGGCTTTTTAGTGGCAAGCTGTGCTGTATTTTTTAGTAGTTTCGAATTTGTGCCTTCGATGGGATGGGCGTTAAATAACTAGATTTTTAGGATGGAATGAATGCGCCGTGCGTTTGAAATATTGAGGCTTCTTTCCGACGGAGGGCTCCACTCAGGAGAAGACCTTGCCGTTTCTTTGGGGATTACTCGAGCGGCAGTTTGGAATCAAATCAGGCGTCTGCGTGCCGAGGGATTATCGATTATCGCAACTAAGGGAGTTGGCTATAAGTTGAGTTGTCAATTTGAAGCGTTGGATAGCGCAGAGATCGAGAGACATTTACAACAGCAGGGCTGTTATTTGTTTCAATGTCGTGTGGAAGACGTGATTGATTCGACTAACACTAGACTTTTGCTCCAGTCCGTGAAAAGCGATATTCACGGGCAAGCTCTATTCGCCGAATTTCAGACCACTGGGCGTGGCAGACGAGGAGACAAGTGGGTGTCGCCGCCGGGGTCTGGAATCTGTTTCTCGCTGGGTTACGTTTTTGACACCCCTCCTGCTACTTTTTCCGCTTTGAGTTTGGTCGTAGGGATTTCTATGATCGAAGCGCTTGAAAAGATCGGAGTTCGCGGGATTAAGGTAAAGTGGCCAAATGATATTGTTAGGGGAGAAGAGAAAGTTGCTGGGATTCTTATAGAGATGCGTGCAGAAGCAAGTGGCGCTAGCCGGACGGTTATAGGCATAGGTTTGAACTTTGTGTTGCCGGAAAAAGTTGTCAAATTGGTTGACCGGCCCATTGGAGCCCTTGAGACTCACGTCACGGACAAGTTTACGCGCAATCAGGTAGCGGCAATAATTTTGCATGTCTTGAGTGTTAATTTGCTTAGATTTGAAACGTTCGGGTTTGCAGCTTTCCACGATGATTGGCGAAATTTTGATGTCCTTAGTGGACGTAATATTCGATTAGAGCTAGGGACGCGCGAAGTAAAAGGGGTTTCTCGAGGGGTTGATGAAAATGGAGCATTATTATTGGATACGAACAGTGGTTTAGAATCTTTTCTTTCTGGTCATTTGACGGTAGTTTAGAAAGTTATGCTTTTAATTGATGTAGGCAATACGAATATTAAGAGCGCTGTTTGGGATGGCGGGGAATTGATTGAGTGTGTTTCATTTAGCACTCTTGGTCCCGATCTAGAAAATGATTTTGAATCATACTGGCTTAGTCATGCTTCGTTAATTAGTAAAGTACTTGTGTCAAACGTCGCAACTAGTCAGGTCCATGATAGGATCAGGCGATTCTGTAAAACTTATTTTGACCATGAGCCGGAATTTGTAGTACCAAGAAAGGTATGTATGGGAATGTCCACTAGGTATCAACGCCCCGATACCTTGGGTGTTGACAGATGGTTGGCGTCATTGGCCGCGTGGAGAATGTCTAGCGGTCCCGTTTGTGTGGTTGATGCTGGTACTGCGCTGACTGTGGATGTGGTGATGGCGAGCGGCGAGCATGTCGGGGGTTTGATCGCTCCTGGACCAGATATGTTGAAGGCCAGCTTGGTGTCGGGAACCGCAGGGATAGCAATCGACCAATTTAGCGCTGTTGATAACTTTGGAACTAACACTGTTGAAGCTCTTTCTCTAGGGTGTCGCAGTGCAATGAAAGGTGTTTTCAGCGAAGTGCAACTGCAACTGGATAAGTTGGGGATTTCTGAGGCTGCCAGTTGGTATTTGACAGGCGGAGCGGCTGATGTTGTGGAAGAGCTAATTCCAAACAAGTGCGTTATTAACCCTAGACTTGTCCTTGAGGGACTGGTTGCTCTGGGTTTAAATGCAGGTTGAGAGACAGTAGGGCTATGCATGGACTTGATGCTCACTGCTTTTAGAAAACTCTTGTTGGCTAAGAGTTCTTGACGGGTTAACATTTACACTCCATTTCAGCTGACATGGAAACAGCTGGATGGGTGAAATTTCTTTTGCCGGCTTAGCTCAGATGGTAGAGCAGTTGCCTTGTAAGCATCAGGTCGAGAGTTCGATTCCCTCAGCCGGCACCATTTTCCCCTAGCACGATTATTGTTTGCTATTGAATAGACGTTCGATTACTCTCAAGAATGGGAGAGAGGGACTGTTTATACATTAACTTGCGAGCTTCGACAGCGCTCAAGCTGCCTCGAGTCCGATGCTCCTTTTATGTTTATGGCTGAGAACTTCTAGCACATCCGTTCTAACTGGAATGCTGCAAGAGGTACTCTTATTTATTTGGGGAGGTTACAAAAAGAATGGCGATATTGGTCAATATTGATAACGGCGGTACCTTTACGGACGTGTGTATCACGGATGGTATTAAAGTGGTTCATGCAAAATCGCCCACCACTCCGCATGATTTAACACAATGCTTTTTGGATTGCCTAAGTCGCGGGTCCCGCGAGCTTTTTGGGGAGGAAGACTCTGCTCGTCTCATAAGAGAAGCGGAATGCATTAGGTATTCTACGACCTCTGGGACTAATGCGGTTGTAGAGCGAAAAGGAATGCCAGTAGCTCTTATCGTTGATGCTGGGCAAGAAGATTCTGTTTATGGCGCGATAGAGCGCTTACACAACAATGCGCTCTGGGAAGCGATGGTTCCGATCAAACCCGTTGGGATAGCAGTGAGTGGAGATGGAAAGATAGATGAGGGAGCACTAACAGGCATAGTCAATAAGCTACTAGCGCAAGGGGCCTTGAGGTTGGTCATAGCGCTTAGCTCCGAGGCTGCAGAGCAGAATATGAAAGCAGCGCTTTTAGATCGCTATCCGCGCCATTTATTGGGTGCTATACCATTCTTGATTTCCTCTGAGTTGGCTCGTGATACCGACAAAGCCAGAGCAACAATTACCTCCGTGGTTAATTCTTATCTTCATTCTAATATGGAGCATTTTCTCTATGGTGCTGAAAGCATATGTAAAGAACAGCATTTAAAACGCCCTTTATTGATTTTTCGCAATGACGGTCATTCAGCGAGGGTTGCCAAAACGACAGCAATTAAAACATGGGGATCTGGACCACGTGGTGGATTAGAGGGTGCAGTAGCGTATGCCACGCACTACAATTTGGATTCAGTCGTTGCAATGGATGTGGGTGGTACCACTACAGACATTTCCGTTGTCAATGATAAGAAAGTTAAGTTGCGTGCTTACGGTGCCATTGAAACCACGCCAACGTCTTTTTCGCTTCCAACGATAGGGAGTTTCGGCGTCGGTGGCAGCTCAGTATTGCGGTTAAAAGATGGCAAGATAATTATTGGGCCTGACTCTGTTGGAGCGGCCCCCGGACCGGCTTGCTACGGACGAGGAGGAACTGAGGCAACGCTCACAGATGCACTTCTTGTTGCGGGTATATTAGATTCCGAAAACTACTTGGGCGGGCAACTGGCTTTAGATGTTAAACGAGCGGAGGCGGCTATCCAGGGGAATATTGGAGAATCCTTGGGTAAATCTTCGCAGGGCACCGCGAGCCTAATTATTCAGACATTTGAAGAGACTGTTGGTGCTGAGGTTAAGGCGGCGATTTTAGCCTCTGGTCGAGAACCTAAGGACACGACTTTACTTGCGTTTGGTGGTGGTGGACCCATTATAGCGGCTGGAATTGCAGCAGCGGCTGGTATTCATAATGTTATTGTTCCAAAACTATCGTCTGTATTTAGCGCCTTTGGTATCGGCTTCAGTCACCTCGCACATGAATTACAAGCGCCGTTAGAGCTCAACACTGTGAAGGAGACCCTAGCTGAGTTAAGTCTGAGCGCTCACCGGGATATGGATGGTGAGGGAGTTGATCCTGAGGCTTGTCGTTATGATTCTTACGTTTGGTCGGTCAAAGACGGCGATGCGCAAGAGTCTCTTTTGGACGAAAGTCTTATAAAAGGAGCTGTGCTTGGGGATGAGCCCAAATTAATGGTACGGGCTATTCATGAATTACCTACGTTCAATTTAGTTCCCAACTCAGTCGATAACTATCGTAGCATCGAAACTGGTAACACTGTGATTGTGAGTGTTGGCGAGGAAGACTGTGCCATGACGTTATTAAATGATGAGTCATTGACGCCAGGCGCTCGGGCAAAAGGCCCCTTACTTATCCGAGGGGACTACCTTACCTGCATAGTGAAAGACGGTTGGGAACTTAAGGTCTCAAGTAACCATGACCTTTTTATGGTGGAGGGGAAGTAAAATGTCAGATAATCGAGTCAGCATAACTGAATATTTGGAAATCGACGTTGATTCTGAGCGGTGGCATTGTAGTCGCTGTCAGCATGATATTGGGCCGGCCCGCGAACCTTATAAGAAGGGGTTGTTGGTGTATGACAGAGATCCAACGGAAATACATAGGCCTATTTTAGACCCCACCAAGTACGATTATACGTATGCTCCTGATCCAAAGTGGTGTCGGATTATTGAATTTTATTGCCCTACTTGTGGCACGATGATCGAGAATGAGTACCTTCCACCTGGCCACCCTTTGACCAATGATATTGAGTTGGATATTGATAAGATGAAGGCCAAGCACGCTTTAGGAAAAGGGGGAGAAAATGCGACGAGTTAGTGTTGATATCGGGGGGACATTCACAGATTGTTTTCTAGCTTATGATGGTAAATACATAGAGGCAAAAGCGCTTACAACGCACCACAATTTGGCGTCAGGCTTTATGGAAGCATTAGAAAATGCTTGTGGTGAGATTAATCTTTCAATACGTGATGTGCTTAGCTCGATTGATGCTGTGCGATATGCAACGACGCTGGGTACAAACTCATTGATCGAGAGAAATGGACCTAAAGTGGGTTTAATTACTACTGCAGGCTATGAATCCTCTGTACCTTTAATGCGTGCCCGTGGCTATGGAGATGGTCTGTCGGCAGCTCAGCAGACCGATCTTCCTGGCGCCGACAGACCTGTTCCGCTGGTTCCAATTAGCCTGATTGTCGGAGTAGAAGAGCGAATCGATTACAAGGGTGCAGTTTGCCTAAAGGTTGATGAGCAGAATGTAAGAGAGCAAGTTCGAAAGCTAGTGGACCGAGGATGTCAGGCGTTTGTAGTAGCTTTGGTTAACTCTGTCGTGAATACGGACCATGAGAAAGAAGTTGAGCGTATTATCTTAAAGGAATATCCAACGCATGTTTTAGGAGCCATCCCAATTGTTCTTTCCCATCGGGTGGCGGGCAGGAAAGGGGAGTACTCAAGGACAATGTCGGCAATTTTGGATGCTTATTTACATGACCAGATGTATCACGGCATGTCAACGTTAGAGCTCGCCCTTAGGCAGAATGGTTACGCTAGGCCTATGCTTCTTGTTCATAATACTTCTGGGATGGCGCAACTCAACTCAACCCACTCTCTACAGACGATTCACTCGGGCCCAATTGCAGGACTTGAGGCTACTAATTACTTGTCGGAACAATTTAATGAGCCCAATGTAATTGCTACGGATATGGGTGGAACCAGTTTTGATATTGGGTTAGTAACAGAAGATGGGGTCAAATTTTATGACTTTAACCCTGTCATTGATCGATGGCTAGTAGCTTCCCCAATGACTTACTTGCACACCCTGGGCGCGGGAGGCGGCTCAATAGCGCGCTATGATAGGTTGTGGGGTGCTGTTGAAGTCGGTCCTGAATCGGCCGGTTCAGATCCAGGGCCGGCGTGTTATGGGCGCGGAGGAAAGTTTCCCACTACGACTGATGCCAACTTGGTCCTGGGGTATTTAGATCCGGACAACTATGCTGGAGGGACAATCAAAGTTAGTCTCCGGCGCGCCGAAAGATCAATTGAAGAGCATGTCGGAAAGCCTGCCGGTTTGTCTCTAATTGATGCCGCAAAAGCTATAAAGAGGAAGGTAGATGCCAACATGGCGAATGCGATTTTCAAAGAAGTTGCCATTAAAGGTTATGACCCGAAAGACTTCGTAATATTGAGTTATGGTGGGGGAGGTCCCATCCACGCCTGCGGTTACGCTTCTGAGATAGGGGTGTCGAGGATCTTAATCCCTCCTTTTAGTTCTGTTTTCTCGGCTTTGGGTGCCGGTAATATGGATCAACTGCACATTCATGAGAAATCACTATATTTAATGTTGTACGATGCAACTTTTAGGACTGTTCTTGAAGATTACACCGTTTTCAATGATACCGTCGTCGAGTTAGAGCAGCGAGGCCGAGATGACTTGATAAGGCAAGATGTTCCTGGTGAGAAAATCCGCACGCGACTAGAGATGGATATGCGTTATGGTAACCAACTTGCGCAAGTAAGTGTGGTGTCTCCGGTTGATAGATTGATGGAGCCGAAAGACGTTATTTCTATTCTGGACGGGTTTAGTGTGAACTATGCCACCCGTTTTGGAGAAGGTAGCCAAGCTCCTGAGGCAGGGGTGCGCATTAACGTCATACGCGTTGTGTCTTATGTCGAGCATGAGAAGCTGACTTTAGAGCAGTCAAATGCCAGCGTCGAGGATCGGCCGACGGCGCGGACTAATCGAGATTGTTTTTTTCCACAGCACGACGATGCCTTTAGTACGCCGGTGTACGATCACTTTGATGTAGTTGAGGGGATGCATGTTGTGGGACCCGCGATCATCGAAACACCTCGGACTACATATTTGGTCGAGCCGGGTTGGAAGCTTCACATGGGTCGATTAGGTTCAGCAGTAATGGAGAAAGAATCATGAGTGAGCAATTGCAGCTAATTGGGTGGGGAGACTAATAATGGGTAGGGATCAAGAAAAATCAGTCATTGAAAAATTTTTAGAAGATAACATTCTCTTTCTGGGTCCTGATCCAGAGATAATGGAAGATCATCGCGTCGCCCCTATCTCCAAAAGAGAGCAGATCGCGCTCGATAAATTTCAGGACGCGGACGAGCTCAATTTAATTAGGAATAAGTTGCAGACTGCATGTAATGAATCGTTCGACATGGTTGAGCAGATGGGAGCCGCCCCTGGTGCTAAATGGGGTGATTTAATCTCTGGTGTCTGGACTATGCAAGGCGACCTGGCGATGGCCAGTATGGGAGGGGTTTTAATATTTTCAGTGTTGACTCAACACCCTGCGAAATTCATTTTAAAATATTGGAAGGACGATCCGACCGTTGGTATAAATCCGGGCGATGTTTTTATGCATAACGACGCACGTTATGGAAACATTCACAACACAGATCAAAGTTTGATGATTCCGGTTTTTCACGAGGACGAATTAATTTGCTTTACTGGGGCCATAGTGCATGAAGGGGAAAATGGAGCTTGTGAGCCAGGCGGCATGCCCTCTGCGGCTGAGTCTCCTTTTGATGAGGGGCTTAAAATGTCTCCTATCAAAGTCGGGGAGAATTATGAGTTCAGGCGGGACATTATGACTTTCTTACAAAATTCTGTGCGGGAGCCAAAGCTGCAGCTAGAAGGGATGAAGTCCAAGCTCTTTGCGGCTATGCGTATGGAAGTGCGTATTAGAACAATGATTGAAGATTATGGCGTGGACTCGGTCGTGGCTACTTTGCGACAAACTTTAACCTACACGGAACAAGAAACGCGACGTAGATTGGCTACTTGGCCAGATGGGGTTGTAAGAACGAATTTGTTTGCTGACGGCACGCTGCGTGAAAACTGTATGATAAAAATTCGCTGTGAGTTACACAAAGTTGAAGATCAATTAATCATTGATTTTCGAGGTTCTTCCCCAGAGTTCTTAAATCGCTGCAATAATACGGTTTTGGCTTCTCTAAAAGGTATGCTTGCGCAAGAGTTTTTAAGTTTTGTTTGGCCTGATCTACCGAGAAATCAGGCAGTTTTTGCCCCTATGACTGTGCTGACTGACAAGAAGTCGGCTTTAAATTGTTCTGCGGACGCGCCTAACGCACAGAGTATGATGACTTTTTTCCCGGGCTTTACAGCGATACAGATTGGAGTTCCTAAGTTTCTGCATAGCGCGGGCCATCGGTCAACTGATATTATTGCGGGATGGTACAACATGATTGTGACATTCCTTTACGGGGGGCTTAACCAATATAGTGAGTTAGTTGGAAATGTGTGTGCCGACCTCAACGGAATGGGCGGTGCCGCGCGATCTAATCGTGATGGGGAGCACTCTATTGCACCGATATTTGCGCCGATGGCTGACATTGGAGAGCAAGAGCAGATTGAAGAAGAAGTCCCTTTAATGAAAATAGTGCCTCACAAATTAATGAAAGATGCCAATGGTTTCGGAAAATATAGAGGTGGGCATGGTTATCAGCAGATTGCGACTATGAAAGACACCACTATGTGGGGGTTTATGTGCTGTAGTATTGGATCAAAGTTTCCTACTACGATGGGGATCTTCGGTGGCTATGCGCCTGGATGTTACCCGTTGTGTAAAGTACGCGATGTCAACGTCTTCGAGGTTATGGAGGATTCGCGAGAACTATTAAGATTTACGATTGAAGATCTAATGAATGACCAGCCTTTTCCAGACGCCAAATACACCACTCACCATATGGGGTTGCAGCTAGAGTTCGCTAAGCCTGGAGAGTTATACATGATTACTCAAGGATCTGGTGGTGGTTACGGGGATGTGTTGGAACGCGAGCCAGCCGCGGTTTCAGAAGAATATTTGGATGAGCTAATTTCATTAAATACGGTGAAAAATATTTATCATGTTGTGTTAGATGAAGTGACAGGTGCGATTGATACGACGGCTACTGAGGCTGCACGAAAAGCAGAACGACAGCTGCGTATAAGTAGAGGTAAATCCTACGATGAATTCGTCGCTGGTTGGGAAACTGAGTTTCCTCCCGCAGATATTCCGTATTATGGCTCATGGAAGGAGCGCGATTTACTCTACCTTGGAAACCGTGAGAGCACTTGCCCAGCCGATAACATCGTGTCAGTGATGATGCGAGATCCTAAAGATGTTCGAATTGAGCAATTAGAGCAAGAGCTTGCCGCTGCAAAAACAAATGGCTAGTTAATGACGGCAGGCATATAGCAGCAATGGCTTCTTTATTAAAACAATGGTTAGACATGAAACCGTCTACACCCAAGATCGTGTGGGCAGAGTTTGATGGATATGCCCGTAAGGTTTTTGCCAATGACCCGACAGATTGGTACGCCGATGCAGCAGGGTACGCGGGTGCTATTATTCAGGCGCATTCAATTATTCCATCGCACTGTGTAACCTTTGATTTGCTAGCCCCTTTTTTATTTCGGCCAGAGTGTACGATAAGATCTCCTTCTGAGTTGTTGGTTCAACTAGATAACCCAACTATTTTAAATTTCGTTGAAGATGTTCTGAATGCTTTGTCCCACCGGTTTAATGATCATGCTGATCTAATTTTAAAAGTTCAGTCTGCTGCTGATTTAGTCACTTTTATAGACGAAAGCTTGGAATGCGACTTTGACACCCTTGATGAACTCTCTAGCGTTAGCGCAGGGCTTATTAGGCGCTTCAGTGATAAAGGAGTTAGTGGGTTGGTTCTGGCGCGCCAAGGTGTCCACTCTATTAGCTTAGATGAAGTTGATGCGTATCAACCCTTATTTAGCATTGCTAAACATTATGATTGGCTGACTGGGCTCGAGTTCTCAGGCATTAGTAATGGACCACTTGAAGCAGAGGGACTCGATGCAGACTTTTGGTTGGCTCCTGATTTTCCGGTTTTTGCTTTGGCAACAGGTAGCTACGTAAAGCCAGTCGGCGGTGGATTAACGGCAAATTTTTGGAACGGTGATGAGCGTATTGAGAATGTAGGTAGCGGTTTTCTCTATGGGACAGTTCCCGTTAATTGCGAGCCGGAGTCTGTGTTAAGCGCCGTTAGAGGGCTAAGGATAGGATAAAAATAGTTCTTTTTCGGGTTGTTGGTACACTTAGGTATAATTGCATAGCTGCGGATGATAAAAGGTGGTTTGACATGCGGACTCGGTCACACGTATTATTTGCCGTTGGAGCTATTTTTTTAGGCGTAAGAGAGTTTTCCTTTCTGGGACGCACTAGTGTTGATGCACCACAATGTTCCCTACTGGCATATAGGACGATGTGCTGTCGCCAAGCGGTCATGTTTTTTCGAGGAGAAGGGCGCGTTTTATCTTGGGTTGAAAGAATTTGAGTTAATAGGAAAATTGCTGGTCGAAATCCACAGAGGAAATATTGGCCGAAAGGGCCAGCCAGTAATTTGAACGAATACTATATTGAGGGGAGAGTTTGTTAATGAAAGGTTTTCGGTTCACGCTAGCACATGCGACCTTGAAACATCGAGGGTTGGTTACTCTTGGAATGCTTGCCATCACTGCCTTTTTTGCAGTTGGGCTCTCTAAAGTCGAGTTAAAGACTATTTTTTCTGACTTGTTTCCCAAAAATCATCCGTTTGTGGAAACCTATAAGGCACATCCCAATTTTGGAAACCCTTTAACGGTTACCGTGATGGTTAAGGCTAAAGAAGGGACTATTTATAATGCAGCGACGCTTGATAAAGTATGGCGCTTGACCAGAGCTATCGATCTAGCCCCGTCAGTAGATCACGATCAAATTATATCTATAACAACTGAGAAAGCTCGTTTCACAGAGGCTACCGCTTTTGGCATTAATTCCCGGCCAATTATGTCGGACAAAGTACCTCAAACAGCCGAAGAGATTCAAGATTTCATCGATGCGGTCGACAAAGCGCCTAATGTTCAAAAGTTTTTCATATCAGAAGATCAAAGTGCGGCCATCGTCCAAGCGACATTCATCGAACATTCTCTAGATTACGGAGAAACGTTTCATTACATCCAGGACATGGTAGCGGCAGAGAAAGATGATGCACACGATATCTATGTTGCTGGGCAGCCCGTTCTAACAGGCTGGGTTTATGAGTATGAGGGTCAAATGCTTTCAATTTTTGCAATTACGGCGTCTGCTCTTCTCCTCTCCCTGCTTATTTATATGGGGAATATCCCCGGTGTAGTAACTCCTATTGTGGTAAGTGTGGTGGCGGCTATTTGGGGATTTGGATTTGTCGGTTGGATTGGCGATCCGATAGAACCACTTATCATGGTGGTACCGTTGCTGTTAGTGGCTCGTTCTTTTAGTCACTGTGTGCAATTTATTGAACGATATTATGAGATCTATTACGAAATTAACGATCGTAAAAAAGCTGCAGAGCTGGCTCTTGGGGTCATGATGGCTCCAGGTGTACTAGGTATTGTAACGGACTCGGCAGGCCTATTTTTGATTATGGTGGCTCCGATACCCGTAATGGAAAGGTTCGCATTGTTCTGTGGTTTTTGGGCGCTGATTTTAGTCCCCTGCAACATGTTCCTTTCTCCTATACTTCTATCTTTTTTCCCTGCGCCTAAAAATGTGGCTACACTGATTGGGAAGTCAGATAAGATTACATGGCACAACAAAATTCTTTCCTTGCTAAATTGGGTCGGGCACGCATCTCACGGCGCAGCTGCTAAATATACAGCAATCGTGGTGAGTATCATGGCGGTAGTTGGAATGTCCTTAATGTTGCAAATCAAAGTTGGTAACCCCGTAGAAGGAAGCAATTTGCTCAAGGAAGACTCTGACTTTAATACAGCGGTAAGGGCGGTGAATGCAAATTTCCCTGGCTTGATGACGTTAGAAATTGTTTTTGAGGGAAATGAGGATAGCGACGTTCGTATCTTGCGGCATTCTCAGGATGCTTTATCATCGATGGTTCAACTGCAGCGCTTTTTGGAAGCACAAGATCCTCCTCCCGAGGCAACGCTGTCGTATGGGGATTATCTTCCAGAGGCAAACCGGTTATTTTCTGGGGGTAATCCCAAATGGGGACCTCTCGATCAGACAAATTTCGCTGTAAACGCTGCGGTTAACGCGCTGATGGTCGGGTCGAGTCCGAAGGCGTATTCGCACGTGAGCGACTTTACGATGGCAAATGGTACCGTGTCTCTTTGGTATAAAGATAACAAGCAAGAGACTGTTGACGTGGCTTTAGAGCAGGCTCGCCGTGGCTTAGAGCTGATTGGTATTGAGCACGATGAGTTTAACGTTCGGCTTGGGACGGGCGCTATTGCTTTGCAACAATCAGTGAATGACACCGTGGATACTTATCAGTGGATTATTCTAGCCGCTCTTAATCTCGTGATATTGATCACTTGCTCTTGGGCGTACCGATCAGTTTGGGCGGGAATCTTGCTTCTCATCCCTGTGAACTTCTCAAATATGCTGCTTGGCTCCGTTATGGTGCTTATGGGGATTGGTCTTGATGTTAATAGTCTGCCAATTGCCGCAATTGGTATCGGAGTGGGGATCGACTACGGCATTTACTTGCTCAGCCGTATTTGTGAGGAATTTAGCGACAAAAATGATCATGGGGCTGCGATACAGGCTGCCGTAACGACAACAGGTAAAGCTATATTTTTCACGGCGACAATCGTCTTAATAGGTATTCTCCCATGGTACTTTTTGTCTGAACTTAAGTTCTTGGCCGATATGGGACTTCTATTAGTAATGATTATGTTGATCAACATGGTTATTGCGCTCGTTGTTCTGCCGCTCCTAGTTTACTTGTTTAAACCAAAATTTATCGAACGAGAGCACCTCATAACATCGGAGCGTATCGTTATCGCTGACCATATGGCGACAGGTTGAAAATGATTATGCGATGCACAAAAAATAAAAGTTTGGATGAAAATAAAATGAAAAATGTAAAACGATACCTTTCCATTATGGCCGCCTTATGCTGTCTAGTCGGTTTTGGCTTTGCCGCGGTTGCGCAAGAAAGTGAATCGGTGGTCGAAGTACTTGAGTCGGGAATTCCTCACGACCGATTGTTTTCTATAGAGTTTAGAGGCAGCTGGGGTTTGGCAGTAGGCTCTTACGGCTTAATGCTTGAAACACAAGACGGGGGCGAGAGCTGGACCACGGTCAACCCACTGACGAATAAAGCATTACTCGGTGTGTCTGCTGTGGAGGGCACACAAATTGTTGTCGGCCAGCAAGGAACGATCTTTCGACGTGCTGATGGCTCCGAATGGAAACAAGTGGATGCGGGTTTAACACAACGTTTGATGAATGTAGATATCAACGATTCAGGTTTGGCATTTGTAGTGGGCGAATTTGGCTTTATGGGCAAGTCTGATGATGCCGGCCTGCACTGGAGCTCGGTCGCAATTGACTGGGAAAAGTTCAATGATGAAGGCTATGAGCCGCATCTTTATAATACGGTGGTCAAGAATGATGGAACCATATTTGTTGTAGGCGAGTTTGGATTAATCATGAGATCGGTTGATGGTGGACAGTCCTTTACTGCCGTACACCGTGGTGACGAGGGTGTGTTTGATGTGCACTTCGCGAAAGATGGAACTAGCAACGGCTATGCAGTTGGTCAGGAAGGACTTGTTTTGAGAACGAATGACGGTGGGTTAACATGGTCTTCTATTACTGTTGATACGACATCAAATTTGCTCGGAGTTTGGTCTGGCAATGGAGAAGTCGTAATCACAGGGATACGTGAATTATTAAGGTCGAGTGATGACGGCAAGTCATTTACCTCTTTCTCAAGCGATGGGAACATTGGCCGTACTTGGTACCAAGGGGTTGGTGCGGGTGTCTCGGAGACAGCGACAGGTGTTAAAGGTTGGCTTCTAGAGCAGCAGATTTTTATTGTAGGAAATGGTGGCAATATCACTAAGGTGTTGCGATAAAATCGCGCAAGCGGGAAAAATATTGCGGTATTAAAGCGGGCGCGGAATACTAAATAACAGTTTAAAAACAATTGGTTACATTTCTATCTATATTATTTTGTGGTTATAACACCACGCCTACAGTGAAAAATGGGTTCCGATTCGCTTTATTTGGCACATAAAAAGCGTTGACATAGGCCAAAAAATGCGCGGTAATGTCAGACATGTAGAAGTTACAGAAGGGTTACACCGTGGTAATCGGCCTGTGACAGGGAAACAACAGACGATTTAACTGGAGACTGCTTAGGTTAGGCAGTTACTTGATAATAACTAAATAAGGGGAGAGCGGTAGTGATCAGACACGCAATCACGCGCATTTTAATCGCGAGTACTGTCATCGGCAGTTTCTTGTTTGCAGGCGTAGCGTCGGCAATCGATTGGAACATAACAGGGTTTGTAAGACAGGAAATTGCCTATGGCATTTCAAGTCACAAAAACGTTAACAATATTGGCGGAGATCCATTCAACGATCAGATTGTCCCTCACTACACGCATGCTGCCTTTAATGCAGATAACTTTAGTGACGGTACCAGTGTCTATGTAAGCCCCACTAATGGCGCTATAGGCTTGTTCGGAACTGGGGCGCTAAAGGCGGGGAATACAGCCCCTACCGCAGCTCAAATTGCACTAGCCGCCACAATCAACAGTGGCTTTGGTCCTAATTGGGCTCATAAGACAAACACGGCTGAATCATTGACCGCAGCGCAATGGGCTACTAATAACATAAACGTCCATCAAGCGGGTAATAATACCAACTCATCTGTCAACTGCCGATATGGCGGGCTAAATGCAGTAAACGCGGGCTCGACCGGTCTTTACGGTACTAATGATTTCATCGGTGTGAGTTGTGGTGGTGGTGCTAATTTCAGCCAGCTGACTGGTGGAATGGGGTCCAAAATGACTGCAACTGGCGGTAATATGGCCGGTGATGCCACCGACGCCAACCATGCTAATGTATTAAGTGCGCAAGGCGCGGGCTTAAATGAAGACCGTGATTGGAATATGTTTAACTCCCGCGCAGAAATTGACATACAAGCTAAAATTAATCGGAACTGGGCGGCGTATGTAAAAGTGCGTGCTGTTTTCGACGGAACGAGTTTACTTAATGGTAGCAATGTTACTGGTGGAGATAACTTTAGCCAGAACGAATACTGGTACAACGGAAATGGATCGCCTACTGAATTGTATAGTAGTGACGATTTTATGCTTGACTTACCAGCTGCGTACGTCGATTGGAACCAAGGCCCCCTTTGGATCCGAGCTGGTGTGCAAACCATCGCATGGGGTGAAGCCTATTTCTTCCGAGTTATGGATATCGCCAACGCGCTCGATCTGCGTAGGCATTTGACGTTAGGTCCAGGTGCTGAAGAGTATCAAGACAGCCGTGTAGCAAGTCCAGGCGTGCGAGTGAGCTATACATTTAACAATGGTTGGGAAATTGATGCGTTTGCACAAATGTGGACCCCTACAATTCTTCCAGGGTCAAACACTTCGTATAGCGTAGTACCTCATAATGTCACCTTGGATGAATCCGACGAATATTCAGATGCTGAAGGCTCAATCAACTATGGGTTCAAGCTAACCGCTCCGTTGACAGATCAATTCACAGCAATGTTTGCTTGGGTTAACCGTAGAGATCCTAACGGCTACGTTCGTTACGCAGAAGCGCCAGCTTATCATCAAGGTGCGAATGCCAAAGGTCTTGCAGCAGTCGGTATGGGATCGGCTGGTGGCTTCTCGAAGTCAACTGCCAACGCGAATAGGTTTTGTGCTAACGAGAATAATGACACGAATAACTTGCTAGGAAACATTGGTTATAGAGGGTACGAAAGTTCCTACGCCGCAATGCCTACGATTCTAGGTGGCGGTCATAAAACGTTAAACCAATGCGGATCACCATTATCACCAGATCCTCATGCGGTTAACTCGACTGAGTACTGGCATGATGTGGCTGCGGGACGATTGGATCCGATGAAAGCATTGAGAGTCGTTGTCAACGAATGGCCAGCCGACTGGTGGGCTACCCGTGAAATGTTTGGTTTCGGTGACGAATACACGGTTGTTGATGCCATGCGTACTATCGAGGGTTTCCACAGTTCGTTTGGTTCATTCCGAGCTTGGGCGACAAGAGAGTTTGCTAGAGAGAACGTATTCGTTCTTGGTGGTAATTATGTTGTCAACGCAGATGCTGACTCTTTCTTTGACCAATTAATCATTCGTGGTGAGGTATCTTATACTCACGATAAGAAAATGACTGATTTAGGATTAAGTTTTGATCCTACAGAGAAAGACGATATTGTTTCAGCGTTAGTTTTTGAGAAATATCACAGAATATCTAACAAGTTCCCAGCAACCTATATGGTCGCTCAGTGGATGCACAGAACAGCTACCGATATGTTCGGTCGTGATTTAGCCGGAAACGGTGGCGCTAAAGACATAAGTGCTTATGTCGATACCGCGACTGGCCGTTTTAACGACAAAGCTCGAGCGTTCAATGGGGCCAAACCGGTTGGTAGTGGCAATGCAAACTATGTTGTGTTTGCGTTCCAACAGCCATTCCCTAACTTGGTATGGCGAGTTGATATGGCTATATTAGTTGACGTCGCTGGCGGTTACTTGGTGCAACCAGGTGTACGTTATCGTCCTGCGGCAAATTGGCAGTGGGATTTATACGCTAACATCATTGAGTCACCTGGAGGTGATAACGATACTATCACTGAAACAATTGACTACGCTGATGAAGTCTTCATGAGAGCGACTTATTTCTTCTAAAAAGATATAAGATAGCGAAGAGTTAAAAAGCCGGCATTAGCCGGCTTTTTTTTTGCCAACCGACATAGATTCTACTGCAAAAATAACTAGAACAATCGTTCTTAGTCTGCTAATGTGTTCGTGTGATTGGCTTCGGTGTTTCGATGTTTCGATGTTTCGATGTTTTGGTGTTTGAAGTTCTAATGACACATCCATAAAAGCTGCACATGCATTTTTTTTCGGCTCAAATTTGCGGACCATACCTTGTATGCCGTTGCCATCGAACTGAAGTGTCGTAAAGTAAATAAAAGGGAATAGATAATCATGGATCCGACTACCGAAGTAGGCTTTATTGCTGGCATTTTAATGGGGGCGGGAACGCTGCTGAAACTCGGGGGGGTGGTAGTCGGTATTCTACTACTGGCGTCTATATTTGGTTTAGCCTTGGCAGGTCAGAAATTTTTACAATTTCACCGAGCGTCACCCACCATCGTAGCGCAGCTCGATCGGGCAGTAGGGCTATGGCATAAAGGAGAACAGAGAGAGGCGCGCGAGATCCTATTGGATTCTCAGCTCGCAGTCGCACCGGATATCCGGTTTGGACTTGAAAAACACGGAACTATGAATTCGGATCTTCTGCACGATGAATTGTTGCGCCGAGCATCAACTTATTTAAGAGGTTATTCTCAGAACCTCAGACTTATTGAGCTTATCTACTATCTAGCGCCAGTGATGGGCTTGTTAGGTACTGTGCTCGGGATGATTGATGCATTTCGAGGGTTGGCAGTGAGTGCAGGGGCAACAGGTGAATCATCAGCTTTGGCAAGTGGTATCTGGGAGGCACTACTGACGACTGCTGTTGGCTTGTCTATTGCGATACCATTCGCTGTCATGCATGCAATATTGGAAGCCAAGCTAGAGATGCTAACGGATCAAGTGTCCGATCTTGTGACACGTATTTTGACTTTTTCTGAAACTAGCTAGTGAGTCTTTTAAGCGATAATGTCTTGTCGCGTAAGCGGCACAAGGCAGGACGAATGTCTTTGACACCCTTGATAGACTGCGTATTTATATTACTCGTGTTTTTTATGCTTCAGACCAATTTTATGAAGCCACGTGCAATGGAGTTTTCTCAGGCTACCGGCAGCGCTAAAATTGAGAGTGAGTCGACTATGGCGGTCGTTGAGGTACATGAAAATGGGACCATCTGGCTAAATAGTAAGGCGAGTTCCTTAGAGGGCTTGAGAGAATATGCAGCTGGTTTAGAAGCTCCGGCTCAAACTAGAGTGATGCTTGCGGTGGATGAAGAGGTATTACTTCAGGCAGCTGTAGACGTGATGGATCTTTTTAACCAGTTTGATGTTCGTAATATTTCTGTATCAGCCACTCAGAGGTTTGCCCAATGAATGGACAACTGCGTTCTTCGCGTCGTAAGAAAATGCTAATTTCTGCTGGATTGAAGGACAGAATCATGGGGAAGAGGACAGGTCAAGAAGAGAACGTCATCCCCATGATCAATATTATATTCTTGCTGCTCTTATATTTTATGATCATTGGCAATCTTCAGCCTGACTATAATATCGTTCCTCCGGCATCCACCAGACAAGCTGCGCCATCTGCTGAGGTCCCCACAGTAGCCGTCGATCAGGACGGGTCATTACGTTTTGAGGGTCGGCCAGTGACGTGGTCCACCCTTAGAGTTGAGCTGGCAGAGATTGCTGGTGTAGATCAACTCAAGATATATGCTGATGCGAAGGTTAGTGCGCTAGTTGTCTCCAAGGTAATGAAAGCGGCATCTGAGGCGGGAGTCCTCCAGTTTATCCTAATAACCCAGCAGCGAGCTGGCGGTTAGCGACATGCGCATGCCGTCACGGCCGGTAGTGATATGGGCTGTTTTGATAATAATCTCGACAGTGATTCACGCATTGGTTTCTGGGAGAATAGGGGGGCAGATATCTCCAGCTAACGCTATTACACCCCCCGAAGAAGCAATGATCGTTATCGATCAAACGCCCGAGTCAATAATTGAAAAAACTAAGCCTCCAGAGGAACAGTTAGAATTTGATGAGGAGCTGGATTTCGAACCGCCAGAAATACTCATCGCCCCTAAATCAGTTGCTCCTCCACCTCCTGACGTTGCGGCGACACTGAGGGCGCAAGCAGGTGGTTTTAAAGGAGTTGACGTGACGGCGGGCCTAACAGCTGTGCCTTTAAGCGAAGGATCTGGTATAGGCGGCTTTAAGACAGGTATTGGCAATGGGTTAGGGGATGGCACGTCACAGTTTGCGTCCTATATTGCAGGATTGCGAGAGGCAGGGTTGGACGTGGTGTTTGTCGTCGATGCGACGGGTTCTATGGATTGGGTGTTGGATGAGGTCAAAGATCGGATTGAGGATATTGCCGCCGTTGTGCGCTCGTTGGTTCCGATAGCTCGTTTCGGGTTTGTCGCTTTTCGTGATAAAAAAGATCCAGAATTTGTCACTCGCATTGAGCCGCTGACTTATAGCACTAATAAGCTCAAAATGTTTTTGTCTTCTTTGGAGGCTCTGGGAGGTGGAGACTGGTTTGAGGCGATCGATGAAGGGTTACGAGTTGCTATTGAAGAATCTGGCTGGAGAATCGGAGCTCGTCGCTTAATTATTTTAATAGGGGACGCCCCTATTCGAGAGAGCCAGCTAAGAGGAGTTGTTGGATTAGCGGAGCAATTCAGAAGATCTGAGGGAACAATATCTACCTTGGACGTGAGCGATCAGGCTAACCCTCATCTGTTAGAGGCAAAGGTTGGGAGAAAAGTCGCGCACTCTTTATACAGAAGTACGCCTATGCATGCATTTTTAGTCATAGGAGAAGCTGGCGGTGGCGATACGGCAACCTTAGACGGTGAGCTTAAATTGACGCGTCGACTTATTAAACTCATTTTAGGCGACAAGTTCGCTAATCAAATGAAAGCTTTGTTGGACGTTCTATGATGAAAGATTATTACTTAAAAACTTTTCTGTTCGATCCCATCATATTAGCCTTAATTGTTTGTATTGCGTGGCAGTCTAATGTAATAGCCAACAATCACGACCAGCTTTTGACCGAAGCGAATGGTTACTTAGTGACGCTTAAAAGTGCAGAATCTGCTAGAGATATTTTTGACCTCGCTAATGGCATTGGTCCTTTAATTGATCAAGTTCGCGCGGCTGCTCTTAGTTCAGCACAACTTGAAGACTTTCGTTTCGTTCTCGATGAGATGAAGGCTGTAGTTGAGAAGAGAGTTTATGATATAGAAATGAAAGCTGATGACAGCGAAGCTGAGCTTGAACGTCTGTTCCGTTCCCAAGATTGGGACGATATTAGTTTTGCTCTAGCAGCCTTCCCCTATTGGAGAGCGTGGATAGATTTAGAGATCGCTCGCCAAGTGGTCGATGACAGAGACATTGACAACTTGAAAGGTACGGCATTGTTGCCGGCTCAAAATGGCTTTCGTGCGGCATCGATGCAGCTGTTTCGACCGGGTTTAGTATATGGCGGTTGGCTCGGTCGAGGCTACGTTGAGATTGAGCGTGGGCGATACGTTCACGCGCATGCTATTTTTAAAAATTTAGAGCGCGCTTTAGCTGAAGAAGAAGAGTCTCCAATCCTTGAAACTGTTAAATTTGAGCTACGCATACTTGATGCCCTCACTGGCAACGTTGAAAAAGATCAGCGTTCAGATGTTTTCGATGATGACGAGGCGAAAATTCAAAGAGCGGAAGCATTTGGCTTGCTTCAGGCCAGTAGAAAAACTGGCGGGCGACCGATTGAAGCGGCTGAGCGATTACGCACGTTGATCGCTGCGGGGCGTGTCGATCAGCCATTGATTGACGATATGATGATCTATAGTCAAGAGTTATCGGGTGTTGATGTCGGGGTGTATACTGATCTTGCAGGCGCAGAATTTGCTCTAAACTACGATCACTATTATAACGCTATGCAAAAATATGAAGCGTTTTTTGCCCACGTTATTGTTCCTCCCAGTGTCGATTTGACCAGGTACCGATATCGATGGGCGTTGGCTTCTTATAATGCAAAAATATATCAGCCTGCTGTGGACCTATTGGAGAAGCTTGTTCGTATCCAAGACTTGGAACCTGAACTGGATAAAGCAATTACTAAATTACTTTACGCTGTTTATACTGCTCGAGAGAAGGGGGGAGGCGATAAAGCGAATATGAAACAGTTACGTAAAGCGGCGCAACGCTTTATCCGTAAGAGTCCAGAGGATAAGGATGCAGATGCTGCTCGTCTAATGGTGGCACAAACCGCAGCCAATGCATCGGTAGCGTTACAGTCATTGAAAGCTATCAAGTCGTCTAAGCAATTTAAAGGGGATGTAGAGAGAACGGCATTTTACCTGATTGCTAAAGAGTTTAGTGCAAAAGTTACTCGATCCAAAATCAAGGAAGCTTCCGCTCTTGCGGCACAAGGTATTACCGCTTTTCGGAGTCTGCCAAAATCTGACAAGACAAATGCATACAACTTTGCTGTACTTGTGGAAATGCGCGCGCTTATTGACCCGAAACCCGAGAAAGTTTTGGCAGCGCTTGATGCCATTGAAGAAAAAATGGCAAAGGAAGCCGCAGAACTTGAGATCTCGATTGAACAGCATGTGACTCTCGATATTAGACGAGCGCTCATCTGGTCTAGACTCCAATTATACAATCGCCTTAATAATTTTGAACAGATTCGCAAGTTTGTCGAAGGTCTAGTAAATAAAGGGATCCCAAGTTGGCAAATTGAGTTTTTATTTCCTTTCATAGCCGATCGGTCAAATGTTGCAGAGCGGCTTATTTTAGCGAGATTAGTTCATGACTCAGTTAAACGACAACCAGAGATGGATCGCCGTTTTCGTGTGGTTATCATTGAAGGCATGCTCGATGGTGGTGACCCCGATGGGGCATACCTTATGGCCAAAAAGTTCACAAAAGAACATGTAACTTCGGGAGATGGTTGGCGATTATTTGCCAAGGCCGCTCATGGTTTAGGTAAGCCATTTGAGTCCGATCGTGCGTGGAAAGCGATCACCGACAAGGCCATCCCAACAATGCCCGTATGGTGGGAAGGTATGATTAGTCGATCTAGTTTACGTCGTGACTCTAATAGACCTAATGAGGCATGCCAGTTACTCACTGAGACTAAGCGCAGCCTGAAGTACTTGCCGAAGAAGTTTAAACTTGACTATGAAAACTTATCTGATTCGCTCACGTGCGAAAACCAGTCGGTGTTAACGTTACCTGAAGATAATGCTACGTCCCAGTCATTCGAAAAAAATAGTGGAGAACTCGTTGAGTAAGATCCCAGTCACCATATTGACTGGCTTTTTAGGCAGTGGAAAAACAACTTTGCTCAGTCAGGCTTTACAACATCCGGACTTTCGAGAGAGTGCGCTAATTGTAAATGAGTTTGGAAAAATCAGTATTGATCATTTGTTAGTCGCGGATTTGGCTGAGAATATTATTGAGTTGCGAGATGGTTGCCTGTGTTGCTCTATCCGAGGCGATTTAGTCATGACGCTGAGGGATCTTCATCGTAAAGCCTATCTTGGGGAGATCCCAAAATTTAAAAGAGTCATTGTCGAAACTACGGGGATTGCTGATCCTATTCCTTTGATCCACACGTTAATGGCGAATCAACCAATCATGAGTGTCTATTTCCTTGATGCCGTCGTCACTGTGGTAGATGGTCTCTCTGCGGGTTCTGTGTTGTCTGAACACGAATCTGCGGCAAATCAAGTCGCGCTCGGAGATATATTAATTATTAGCAAAACCGACATGATTACTTCTCACGAAACAGAAGAGCTAGCGACGCTGCTGCGGTCAAGAAATTTGTCCGCTGAAATTCTAAATAGTGCCCAGGGTGACATCGAACCGAGGTTAATTCTCGATAGAGGATTGTTTCAATTTGATTCTTTAAAGGCTCAAAAAGAGCGATGGTTTGCGAAAACTCCTGAAGGAACCACACATAGTGATGAGTATGTGACACATGTAATTCTTCATGTGCAACCACTTAGTTTGGCAGGGACAGGTGTTTTTTTAAATCGTATAGTCAACGAGCTGGACGATCAGATCCTTCGTATTAAAGGTCTTGCTGAATTCACACAAAAACCTGGAGCAGTGGGAGTCGTGCATGCTGTTCAGAACAAGTTTTACCCGATACTTTGGATAGATCATTGGCCTGATGATGACCATAGGTCACGGTTTGTCTTTATCGGTCGACACCTTGATACCGAGCGCATAGATGAGTTATTCGCATCACTTTGTGTAGATTGAAGTTAGCGATAGAACGTTTGTTCTGTCCGTGTTACTTTGAGATGGTGATAAAATAACTATGTTGGCAAGTAGGTTTTTTTGCGAAAATAACTTTCGGGGCATTAGTAATGCGCTATTCACTACTAGGGGATCGATAACATGCATATCAAGAAGTATACACTGGACTATAGTCGACGAAAATTCATTGAGAACACAGCGAAAGGTGCTTTAGGCGCGGGCGTCCTTTCTCCAGTCTGGACTGCTGCCGCTGAGAACGGTGATTTTTCGGCATCATATCCGGACGAACTGTTGTCTATTGAGGAATACACTCGTGGAGGGCTTAAGCCTGGCGATACTATCGATGCTAACAACGTCGATAGTATTCAAGATCTTCTGGATCCAATTCGTTTCATGCAAATAAAACAACAAGGTAGAAAATTAGAGCTAGTCAAGGCGACGACTGACATTACTAAGCTTAGTCCAGTTGAATATGTTGAAGCCACTTTGCGGCATAAAGGAATGGCGTCGTTTAATGCGGACGGTAACGTTGTTGTAAATGGTGATAAGCCTTGGGTGGGAGGAAATCCTTTTCCTGAGCCGAAAAGTGCGATGGAGTTATTTGCTGCGGTTACCCTCACGTGGGGTAGGCATGATGTTTCATTCTATCCTGTTAAGACGTTCGAGCAGGACTCTGATGGGCATATCGGTTATAAATATGAACTGGTTTGGTGCGAATTTGCCCCTACGGGAAGGATTTCAGTCGAGCCTATGCCCTATTGGCCTGGCCATGAAGATAAACTCCGCTATCAGTCAGTACTTTTCACGGTACCTCAAGATTTTAAGGGTTCATCCTTTCTCAATATTTGGGCTTACGACCAGAGGGAGTTCCCCCAGCTGTATGGATATTTACCGCAGTTCAAGAGGGTTAGAAAATTCCCGACTAGTCAGAGGTTCGAACCTTTACTGCCAGGTTCACATTTGTACTTCTCAGATGTTTGGGCAGCAGGAGATCCTTATCTTACTTGGGGCAATTTCAGAATCATCGCACGTGGACCATTTTTAGCTGGTTTGACTGAAAATTGGGATTCTAGTGACACTAATTGGGAAGGAAAGACACATGGTGGCCCCCAAGGTGACCAATTCTGGGATACAAAAGTAGAACTCGTACCAGAGGTCATCATTTGTGAAGCTGAGCCGACGGGTTATCCTCGAGCTCCTATTAGTAAAAAGAGAGTATGGTTCGATGCACGGACTGGACTGCCGCTTAGCATGGTTACTTACGATAGAAAAGGTGAGATGTTTAAATCTTTTGATGGCGCATATTCTGTTTATGACAACAAGGGGAAGCAAGTCATGGACGGAGCCAATCCCTATTGGTCTTGGACCCATGTTCACGCTCATGATGTGCAAAGTAATCATATGACGCGCTTGAAACAAGTTGAAAAAATTTCCGGTGGTTATCGAATGGCTGTTAATTCCGACCTTAGCATTTACGATGAGTTTTTAACTAAGGCTGCACTGCGTCGATTAGGCACATAATCGAATGCGTGAGTAGTCACGATTTTTCCTCTAGCTCGAGCCATCGGCCGGTCGCTTTTTCTAAATCTGACCTGTGTGTTTCGAGTTCATTAAGAGTCGGCTCTATTAGCTCGTATGCTTGGGTGTAAAAGTCCGAGGACGCAATCTTGCTCTCTAAATTTGATATTGATTTTTCTAGAGACTCGATTTTTTCTGGGAGATGCTCTAATTCTCTCTGCAAGTTAAAGCTGAGTTTCTTTTTCGAGGGCGTTGTTTTTTTTAAGACAATAGGATTGCTATCGATAGTTGAGCTAGGAGATTCCGGAATAGAAAGAGTATCTATGGCGGCAAGCTTTTTCCCTTTGCTATACCAGTCAGAGTACCCCCCCGGATAGCTTCGTAACTCACCAGTAGACTCAAAAACCAAGGTGCTAGTTACAACATTGTCCAAGAATACCCGATCGTGACTCACCACAATTAGAGTCCCTTGGTATTCTATAAGCTGTTCTTCGAGTACCTCGAGGGTTTCTACGTCGAGATCATTGGTAGGTTCATCTAAAACCAGTAGATTAGTTGCTTTGGAAAGGAGTTTTGCAAGTATCACTCGGTTGGACTCTCCCCCTGATAGATACCCTACGGGGGTTAGCGCTCTTTTTGGGGAGAATAGAAAACCTTTTAAATAACCGATTACATGTCGTTCTTTTCCGTTTATGGTAATGTATTCCTTACCTTCTCCGACAATATCAACGACGCTTAGCTTCGGATCAAGTTTTTGTCTTAATTGGTCGAAGTAGCCAACTTTTAGATTTTCTCCTCGCTTTAGAGTGCCCACTTGGGGTTCAAGTTCTCCAAGTAGTATTTTGATTAACGTACTTTTTCCGACACCATTATTTCCTATGAGCCCCACTCTGTCTCCGCGCATAATTTTCAGCGAGAGCGAATCAATTATTTTTAGATCACCGTATGAGTAGTGTAGATTTTTTCCTTGAAGAACTCGTCTGCTTGATTTTTCGGAATCCTGCAGAATTATCCGGGCCTTTCCTTCACGTTTAATACGATCGGTATACTCCTTTCTAAGCTTTTCAAGAGCGCGGACTCTTCCTTCGTTTCTGGTCCTACGTGCTTTAATGCCTTGTCGAATCCATTTCTCCTCTTCCTCAAGTTTTTTGTCGAAGAGTGAGTTTTGGCGATCTTCTTCTTCTAGGCTTTGTTCTTTGTGCTTTACATATTGGAAGTAGCCTCCTGGCCAACTTTTCAGTTGTCCTCGATCAATATCTACAATGCGCGTTGCTAAAGATCTCAAAAATGAACGGTCATGCGTAATAAATACCACACTTCCTGTATAAGCTTTAATGCGATTCTCCAACCATTCTATTGTCTCAAGGTCTAGATGGTTAGTAGGCTCGTCAAGCAGTAAAACATCGGGCTTGGCCACAAGCGTACGAGCTAAAGCAACTCGTCTTCTCCATCCACCTGAGAGTTCACTGAGCATTTTATTTGTAGAGAGTTCGAGTTGGTCAATTATACTATCAACTGGATTGTTGATATCCCACCCTCCGTGAGCATCTAGTTGACGCTGTATGCTATCTAGTTCGCGCATCTCTTTGCCACTCATTTCTTTGCCAGTCAGAGACTCATATCTCTCCAGCAGCGATTTTTGTTCCTGCAGCCCTTCCGTTATAAAATCGAAAACACTGATATTTGTTTGTATAGGAAGCGTCTGATCTAACTGCGCAACCCGAAGATTCTCTCGCTTTCTTATTTCTCCTGAGTCGAGTTCCTGACGTCCGGTGATTAGACGGAATAGGGTGGACTTTCCAGCACCGTTACGACCAATAATACATACTCTTTCATTCGGCTCAAGGACGAAGTTAGCCTCTCGAAAAATCGTTTGGTCACCAAAAGAAAGGTTGACTCCGTGGAAAGTAAGAAGCGACATATCAAATGCTCATTTCAAGGCGTCAGAATATTGTCCAACTGGGAAAGACCAGCGGCAAGGTGGTTATTTTATTTTTTAGTAAATTTCATGGCTATCAAAAAAAACTTTCTTCCATCGTTTTACTTCGACGTGACTGAAAAGGTCGGCTTTAGTATAAGGATCGTTTTTTATTAAGTTTTCTGCTTCACTGAGGCTTTCCGTATTGAAGATGATCATTGCACCTCCAGCGAGAGCCCCATCTTCTTCGAGGAATGCCCCCCAGCTAATACTTGATCCTTAAAGAGTCTGAGATATTCTAGATGCGATGCTCGCGTAGCTAATCGAAGTTCCAGACTATCAGGCTTATCATGAGTCAAAACAACATAGGGCATTTCATTAGTTTCCTTGGGCTCTTAGGTTTAAATTAGTCGCGCAAAATATGTGCCTTATTAATCAATATTTTTTCGACAGGAACATTTTCCATTCGGTTTTCAGTAGTTGTTGTTACTGCCGCAATTGCATCTACAACTTCAATTCCTTTTGTGACTCTGCCAAATACGGCATAACCCCCGCCTCCAGAATTCTTTCCCGTATGATTTAAGAAAGAGTTATCCTTAAGGTTAATGAAGAACTGCGCGGTAGCGCTGTGCGGGTCACTGGTTCTTGCCATTGCAAGAGTTCCACGTTGATTGGCTAATCCATTGTCAGCCTCATTGATGATGGGCTTGTCGGTTTTTTTGAAAGTGAGATCTGGTTCGAAGCCGCCACCTTGAATCATGAACCCAGGAATGACCCTATGAAAAATAGTCCCGTCGTAAAAGTGAGATTGTACATAGGCTTTGAAGTTTTTAACAGATATGGGTGCTTTATCTTCGAAGAGCATTATTTCAATGTCGCCTTTCGTCGTCTCTAAACGGACACGATCGGTCTTTTCGTTCGCAGAAATTGGATTTATTAGTATTACTAAGTAGGCGAGTAAGGCAAATTTACCCATTTATGTTCTCCTGTTTTTTATCCTTTTAAAAGTGTCTGTTATGCCGCCCATTTACGATTCTTCTCGAGTAAAGACCAAATCGCCGTGGCTAGATAAGATTTCGTTATAGGCATAGTTATCGGAGCAAAAATTCTTTAACTCTTGCGGACTTTCGATTTGGTTTTGAATTATATACCGAGCCATTAGTCCCCGCGCTTTTTTTGCGTAGAAGCTTATGATTTTGTAGCGCCCATTTTTTCGATCCTTAAATATTGGCGTGATAATCGTCGGTTCTAGTAGCTGTTTATTGATGACTTTAAAGTATTCGTTGGAGGCAAGATTTACTAGGTACTGGGTCTCGATTTTTTTCGCCTGCTCATTAATTGTGAGAGTCGGTATGTCCCCCCAGAATTCATACAAATTTTTACCGTTAGGTGTCTCTAGGTTGGTGCCCATCTCCAACCTATATGGCTGTATTGAATCTAAGGGTCTTAGTATTCCGTAAAGCCCCGATAGGATACGTAAATGATTTTGAGCAAACATCATATTTTTTTCGGTAAGAGATTTGGCATTTAGCCCGGAATACACGTCGCCCATAAAAGCTAAGACCGCCTGTCTAGAGCTTTCTGATCTTGGCTTAGAGGCCCATGAGTGGTATCTGCGGTAGTTAAGTTTTCCAAGATTATCGCTTATTTTCATCAAGAGGCTAATCTCTGCAGCTGATTTCTTTTTGAGCACTCTTATTAGCTTGTCGCTATGACTATGGAAATCAGCAGAAGTCGATTTCTTGAATGAAAGGGGAGAGTCATAATCAAGTGTTTTTGCTGGAGAAATCACTATTAACATATCAGTAGTCCTTCGATGTTTCCTGTATAGCTTTAGACTATACGTGCAAATAGGTGTTTTAAAAAAACAAGCTGCACTTCGCAAATTCTACCATTGTGGAGGAATCATAAACATGGCTATTGAAGTCACCATGAAGCACACAACAGCTACTAGAAACGTGTACCCTACGATATCACCAAATCGCATGCGTGTTACCGCTAAAATTGGAATAGCAAAAAATGGTTGTATGAGATTGGTGACAGAATCCCCGTAAGCATATGCGAGTGTCGTTGTGATAACAGAAACGTTTAGAAGTTCCCCTGCCGGTATCAGAAATGGTGCCTCAATCATCCATTTAGAGCCAGCAGAAGGGACAAATAAGTTCATAAAACCAGAATATACGTAGACGATCCATGGATAAGTTGAAGTTGTGGCAATGTTTGCGAAAAGATTTCCAAGCCACTCACCAAGATCTGTTTCCTGCATTAATCCAAAAATGCCAGCGTAGAATGGAAATTGCACCACAATACCCCACGCGGAGTCGACACCGTTGCGGCACGCTCGCAAAAAAGATGGCGCTCTACCATGTAACAATAACGCGATGACTAAGAACGTGATGTTATATGCGTTTATAGTCCAGCTAGTTCCGAAACCCTTAGTTACTATCGAATAGCCGAGTGGGTATGCTAACAAGATGACCGCAAGCAGGACCCAGCCTCGAAATTGATCTATGTGTTCTGCAGGAGTGCTAGGAGGTGCATCTTCAATAGGAGGCTTGGGTAGAATTTTTTCGATTTCTTCTGTGCTGAGTGTGCGAGCACCTGAACGAGGATGTAGCATGCAAGTGGTAGCTAGAGCTACTGCTCCAATGATACAGATAAAAACAAGATTGAAGCTGTTGTAGAGAGTTTCAGTTACAGGGTACAAGCGATCTACGATAGCCGCCCCACTCGACGGATTAATTAGCGGATTGCCAGGCGTGGCTAAAATCAAGGGAGCAGAGCCGGATAGGCCTCCATGCCATACCGTACCTATCCCCAGATATGAGGCACATATCAGGAGCCGTACATCTACGTTAGGGTTACGATGGAGTATGAACGGTGTAAATAGCGCACAAGAAACTAAGCATACAGCCCAGTTAAGATAACCCATTACAAGTGAAAACACCCCGGCAAGGACAATCGCCTGAACGGGTTTAGATGGATTAGGAAGTGATGCTAGCCAATTGAAAAAGCGGTAAACAGGAGGCGATGAGGCGCATGCATGGGCCGCCACCATGGCGATGGTAAACTGCATTGCCAGACCCAAAAGATTCCATACCCCATGTCCCCAAGCGAGAACAGTTTCTTCTACGGTTGCCCCCGCTCCAAAGATACAAAGTAAAATAGCCGCTGCTGTAAGGATCATGCAGATCACCCAGGCATCGGGGACCCATCGCTCTGTTATATCTGACAGTCCTGCCCCAAAACGGCGAAATTGTTCGATCATGCTAGTCCCTTAAAGTATATGGTATGGTTTATTATGCGGCATTATTCAAGGCATCGTAAGCTGTGATAAACCGTAGAAGTTATTTTACCAAATTAGTTGAGAGGACGACAGCTGGCGCAGGGTGACCTGTGGTTCTTGAACTCCCCTCTAAAGAGATGGAATCTATGAATTTATCTGACAGTCTTATTCACCAGTTACTAGATAAAATGCCTATTGCCAGATTTGCGGTTACTCGAGCTGATAGGATAGCTGAGGCTATGCCGATTGTTTTTGCCAGAGTCGGAACCCAGATTTTTTCACCCATTGATGGAAAGCCAAAAAAAACAGTTGATCTTGATCGTTTGACACACATTGCCGAAAAACCGGAATCTACGCTTCTTTTAGATCATTATGAGAGAGATTGGTCAAGACTCTGGTGGCTGCGGTTGGATGTGCGTGCAGTGGTGTGCTCGGATTCTCACAGTAACTGGTGTGAGGCAGTTGACAGGCTTAGAGAGAAGTATCCTCAATATGGTTCGATCCCACTTTTCAAAGGCACGCCTACTATGATTGTTATGGATTGGAGTCGTATTCGTTCTTGGGCATTTGACGGCGTGGAAGGTGTTCAGTCTTGGCTAAGCAACACTATTGAACAATAGCGTAATTTATGTCACCTATTAACGGCATCGCGTAATTGCTTGATCTCGTCTAGGATGGATATCCAATTTTCACTTTGCTCAGGTGGTATTAGAAAAATAAAACCCGCACAGCCCCGAGCTGTATAATCTTCGAGTACAGATTGTTCTCTGGGTGCCCCAAACAAGATCGTGGTGACCTCGGATGCATTTCGTCCTACTTTCTCACATGCGGCCTTTATGTCGACCAGCGGGTCGCCTTCATATTTCTCATATATAGGCATCCAGCCGTCCGCGTAGTCGGCTACTCTGGCTGGGACCTTGCTGGAATTTGAGCCTATGTAAATAGGCGGCCCTCCTTTTTGAAAGGGTTTGGGGTGCATAGTTAGCGGCTTGAAGTCCACATAATCCCCGTGAAACTCTGTTGGATCAGTCTGCCAAAGAGCGCGAATCGCCAATGCGCGTTCTCTCACGACATCCCACCTTTCTCGGAACGGGCATCCATGGTTTTCTATGGCTTCTTTGATCCATCCACCAGCAATTCCGAAAATCACACGGCCTTGAGAAATATGGTCAAGTGTAGCGATAGATTTTGCTGTAATAATGGGATCTCGTTCGGTTAAAAGACATACTCCTGTGCCTAATTGAATTCGAGAAGTGACGGCGGCACAGGCTGCTAATGCGGTTATTGAATCATGCATTCTGGCAAATGGCTGTACCATCTCGGGTCTGTGGTATGAGTTTTTTCGATGAACTATAGGAACGTGACTGTTTTCGGCAAAAAACAGCATATCTAAGCCCTTCTGTTCTACTGTTTTGGCAAGTTCCACTGGCGACGGCATTAGGTCTGTTGGTAATACGCAAATCCCAAATCGAATCATTATTTCAGTCCCTAGCCAGATGAGTTTGTCTTAAGAAGCTAGGCTGGCGACGCCAAATTTTTCCTGAAGTTGCACCACCGTCTACGGTTAACGCATGTCCAGTGACATAGCTGGATTTATCAGAAGCTAGCCAAAGAATGGCTTCAGCAATTTCCTCTGGTTCACCCATTCTTGGAATAGGCTGTTCATCTATGGATGCTTGCTTTACAGTTTTGATCCTGTCCCGCCAAATTTCACTGGTGGTCCCGGTGTGGATTGGCGTTGCGATCGCGCCGGGGCAAACCGCATTGACTCGGATATTATCCTCGGCAAGTTCAATAGCAATTGATTTCGTAAACTGTATTACCGCCGCCTTGCAGGCAGCATAGGTATGTGGTGAATAGCCAGCCACAATGCCCGCTATGCTAGCTACATTAATAATCGAACCTGAGCTTCTTTCTAGCATCATGTTCGCAGCATGTTTTGTACCGAGTATTACGCTCCTTTGTATGATTTCTTGAGAAAGATCATACTGATCCGCTGAGAGAGCCGTGATTGGACCCATTACTCCCACAATAGCTGCATTGTTGACCATTACATCCAAATGCCCTAGCTGACTCTTGATTGTAGCGAATGCAGCTTCTATTTCTTCCTCCATTCGAACGTTAACTTTTATAAAATCCGCACTCTTCAACTCTTTTGCAAGCGCAACTCCTGCATCCTCTTGAATGTCACCGATATAGACATGGTAACCATTTTCAACAAATAGACGACACGTTGCTGCCCCAATCCCACTGGCACCTCCTGTTACAAAAGCTGTTTTTATCATTTGGTTTCCCTTTTGTCTTTCTAAGACCTCAAAAATTTCTATTTCCACCGGCAGTTTTTTTAGAACATAATCCAATTTTTTCTCATATGCATTTTCATATGCATTTTCATATGCACAGGCTGTCGCTTTGCTTGATTCATGAGGTTAACATCTCAAGGGTATTAGGGCATTAAATTATCGTATTTGCCCTTTAGATGATATACCCATAACGACGAGGATCGGGGATGCCAATTCGTTTAAAGCTCTTTTTAGCAGCTGTTTTCTGGGGTGCAACTCCGACTGTAGGACGTATTCTTGCGAGTTATGAGGCACCATATATTGTAGTAGGAGGACGCTTTCTAATTGCATCTGCAGTATTACTGGTATTTATGAAATTCAGAGGAGAATTTCTGAAGATCCCTATAAAATTATGGCTGAAGTTTTTTTTACTGGGTCTGACTGGTATTTTATTGCATAACGGTCTGATGCTTGAGGGCCTAGAGTCTGTGGCTGCATCAACGGCATCTATCTTACTTGCCTTAATCGCTATCAAGATTACGGTGATTGATGCTGTGCTCAGCCGGAGAATGCCTAGGTGGACTATTATAGTAGGAATACTACTAGGGTTTTTTGGGGCTATATATGTTGTCACCAACGGGCACCCTAGCAGGTTCCTGGATATTAAGGTGGGTAAAGGGGAAGTGCTAATTTTGCTGTCAGGACTTTCATGGGCTATCTATTCGGTGGTTGGCCGAGACTTATTGAAAAGCTATCAGCCCCTCTTGGTTACTGCTTATGCCTCAGTAGTAGGTGTCACTCTGATGATGCCCTCTTTTTTTCATAGCCCAAGCATTACCCTCGATATATTTACGGATTTACAAAGCGTGGTACTAATTTCATTTTTAGGGGTTTTTGGATCGGCTTTGGCATTTTTGTGGTATTACCAAGCCGTTGCGTTGCTAGGCGTGGTAGAGACAGCTGTATATATAAATTTTGTCCCTGTTTTTGGTGTTTTCTCTGCTTTTATCTTTTTAGGAGAATCTATAAGCAGCTCTGTTTTGGTCGGTGGAGTGATCGTTCTAGCCGGAGTTATTTTAGTTACTGTTCGTTCTAATGAGTCTGATCAGACTTTTTTCAAAACTAGCACACGACCTTAGAGATACTCAAAGTACTGTTTGTTCGCAACAGCTGTTACCCAACGTAGCAGCTCCGAAAAAATAGACAGGTCACCATTCTTGCTTGGTTGGTCACTCCATTGTTCCGATAATGGAAGAGGGGCAGATCGGGCATGTAAAGCTGCACATCCAACATAGTGGGCATTCTGTCGGGTTTCGATTTTTTTGAGAATGATGTTATAGCGATTGTACATCTCTCCATTCATTTTCCACACAAATTTCCCACCAATCTTTTCCATCGATAGGTCGGCTGCCCCTTCCCATATAAGCTCATTAGTATCGGCGGAGCAGGCGCTTGCGAGAGCAACAAATGCTGTCAGGCTTCCGGCACCTAGTTTGAAAAGAAAATCCTTTGTGTCGGACCATACTCTTTTTGCAGATTTTCTATCTAGGGTTTCACCCGTCGCCTCTTTGTAGGCGATAGGCATCCGGTACAGAAAATTCCAGCATAGGTTCACAGCAGTAGACGTGCCTCCAATAACTAGTGTTGGCGCATTGCTTTCTGGAACCGTTTTAGAGGTACTTTTTTCTGGCAACAAGACTCTCAGGGACACATATTGCTCGGGGTCAAGTGCGAATGAAAGTGGACATTTTGGTTCGTTGCTATCAAATTTAGCGGCCCAGTTGGTTGTCGCGGCAGAGAGGACTTGCTGCATTACTGCGGCTGATGACAGGATGCTAGCTAACCTAGATATGTGCTGTTTGTCGGGATGGTTGGTATTTTTCTCAATAAAATTTTTTCGCAACTCTTCACTAGATATGCGTTGAGTTTCCCCTTTTTCATTATGGGTGATGCTAGTTCCCAGCTTGTCTAAATCAGATAAAATTTCATTGGCTAAATAAGGCCAAAACGATTCAATATATGCGACGCTATTATGGCTTGCAGTAACAGCGGGATTCTGATCCGGCCCAGTCTTTTTATGGTTGAGGTTTTTGAATTTTTTATTCGTAGCCATCAACACTTCATGAAGAAAAAAGTTATTGGAAGTGAATTTATTTGTGTTGGGTGGAGTATTCAAAACATGCTCGAGTTAAAGCGGTAAACGTGTTCTCTCATCCGTTAATATGGCCGTGATTATTGCTCTGGACCAACGTTTTTTGGGTTTGCAGCAGTGTTTTTTTTCTTGAGATTAGCTCATCCTCTGCGCACAACCCTTTTGTTACCACGAGTGTCTCGGCAGCTCGTAACCATAGCAGGTAGTAGCTCTCTTCCTTTTCATTTTCCCTATTAGATTTTCTAATTTCGCAGCTAAGCTGGTCGGCCCATTCGGTCCATGTATACCGTTTTTCTTGATGCATCTGGACTACTAAAGCGAAGGCTTTCGCTTCCCAAGGGTTGGCGAAGACCACTTCATTATTTGCGTCAAGAGGGGCATCAACTAGGGTGGTAAGTTCTGAAAGTGATTTTTTCATAATACGGCTTATACTTATATTTTGGGATTAGAATTGAATTTTTTCGTCAAGCCTCTAGGCTAAAATAAGGTAATCATCCCATAGATCTATGTATATAGAATCCTTCGCAGAAGCACTGTCTCCCCATAGCTCTTGAGCGCCGAACCGAACACTATAGCAGTGTTGGGGATTGTCTCCTTGACCGTGGGCGGCTGTATCTGGGAAAACAAAGACTCCATAATCTTTTTCAATTGAACCTAGTTTGTCTCTGGCGTATCTCGGGCAGCGCGTGTGGTTTTGTGGATGATTATTTTTTACCATGACCAGGTTGCCCACTTTAAATTGTGGTGGAATCGCTTTATCTATTCTGGCACTGGATCCTTGAGCTGCGATGTGAGGGACGTCTTTGGCTGAGATTGGTGGAGTAGATTCACCTCGGCCTGTTAAAGATTTGCCAGTTTTTAACTCTTCTTTTGTAGCGACACCTTTTTCAACAACGATTGTTTCGAAGGCATGCAGCCAATGCTCGTAGTAACTAGTTGAGAGATAGTTTTCTGCCCCCATTTTTTCAATGGCAGAGCGAAACTCATCCACGCAAAAGGGTCCTACTGCAGATACGGGAACAAAGAGTCCTAGAATCCGTTTTTCCCACTCTGCATGGAAAACAGGTTCATTTTTTTCAGGGTTAACGGCCCCAAAGCCGTGCATGCCGCCTAGGTCATGGGCACCGTTCACTCTGAAGCTCCTTCAATTCCAGCCTTTGTGAGCAGCTCCACTCCGATCATCGAGTCCCTAGTGACCAGGGCAGAGAGTTCGTTTTCACTGAATAACTCTGTTCCTTGAGGACGCTCCGGCAAAACCATGTAACGCAGTTCAGCTGTGCTATCCCACACTCTGACCTCCATATCTTCGTTTAGGTCCACACCAAACTCTCTTAAAACCGCACGAGGCTCACTGACAACACGAGAGCGATAGGGGGCTGATTTATACCAGACTGGCGGCAGTCCTAAGGTTGGCCATGGATAGCATGAGCATAAGGTGCAGACTAAGATGTTGTGGATCGCTGCAGTGTTTTCAACGACGACCATATCTTCGCCTTGTATCCCGGAGTAACCTAATTCTGCGATAGCTTCAGTTCCATTTTTCAGCAGTCTCTTTTTGTATTCTGGATCAGTCCATGCTCGGGCAACTACCTGCGCACCGTTATGCGGGCCGACTTTAGTTTCATAGGTCTCTATGAGTGCATCGACAGCAGAAGGGTCTACTAAACCTTTTTCTGTGAGTACTTGTTCCAAAGCTTTGACCCTTAGCTCGATATCGGTCAAGGGTCGACTATTGGCGTGGTGGTGGTTATGGTCATGATCGCTCATATGCATGGGTCCTCTTATATTGCCGTCGCTTGTTCGTACGCATAAGCTGCTCTTAGTATTGTACTTTCACCGAAACTTTTTCCGATGAGCATCATACCGACAGGTAGACCTTTCGACTTACCCACCGGAAGAGTGATGGCCGGATGCCCAGTGACGTCAAAAGGTGCAGTATTATTTACCATCTCCAAACCACGAGCGACATAATCTTCACGAGAACAAGACTTGTCAGGTATTTTTGTAGCTTTCATAGGTTGAGTGGGCATCAACAGTAGGTCATATTTTTCAAAAGCTTCGTCGTACGCGGCTTTTAGAGCCGTAGCGAGATTTTGTGCTTTGGCGTAATAGCGCCCATGATATTGCTCATCCATGTATTGACCCATTAACATTACCAGCTTGGTAGTTTCCGATAGATCGTCAGCTCTGGTAATTCGACCTCGCGCAAATGAATCTAGCAAACCAGTGTTGTAATAGCCTTTCCAATTGGTCCCCATACTATTACCTTTTATCATTAGGGAATTAGCGCCTTCAATCGCGATCGCATTCCAGATATGGATCCCGTCCTTATGTATAGGGATAGATACTTCCTCTACGTGAGCGCCAAGCTTCTCTAGTCGGCTAGCCGCAGCACGCACTGTTGCATCGACATCTTGCTCGGATTGTCCCTCCCACTCGAAACCCTCAGATACAATGCCAACTTTGAGTCCATTTATATCGGTGACAAGCGCGTTTGTATATTTGTCTACTTTTAGGTTGCGTTGTCTCGGATCCATTCCGTCTTCTCCCGCAATGACTTCAAGTAATAGAGCGCAGTCGGTTACGTTCTTCGTGATAGGTCCTAAATGGTCAAGGGTAATCTCAATTGGAAACGCTCCGGTATAAGGCACCAGCCCATGTGTAGGTTTTAAGCCATATACGCCACACCAACTAGCAGGCATACGTATTGAACCGCCTTGGTCTCCACCAATAGCCATGTCAACGTTACCTGAGGCAACTAATGCTGCACTCCCACTTGAAGAGCCACCGGTAGTATGCTCAGGGTTATGAGGGTTAGTTACTGGCCCCGTGGCAGTGGTGTGACTCCCGCCAGAAAAGCATAAGTTTTCGCAGACAGACTTACCTGCTATTTCACCTCCTGCATCTAGGATTCTTGTCACCACTGTCGCATCTATATCTGGAACATACCCCTCGAGTGCTGAGCAGCCATTCATCATCGGAACTCCGGCGACACAAACGTTATCTTTTATAGCAACGGTTCTCCCTTCGAGCTTACCGTGAGCAGCGCCTTTGATCGATGTTTTGTAATACCAGGCATTATTCGGATTTTCACTAGCGCTGGGTCGGTAGCCAGGGCTTCTAGGGTATTTGACTTCTGGCTTAGGCTCACAAAGTTCGTCCAGCCTTTCGTAAGAAGCTATAGGCCCTTCCATTAATGCCTTGAATGACTCGATATCCTCGAATTCCAGGTTTAGTCCGAATTGCTCAGCTATTAAGTCAATTTGCTCACTAGTAGGCCTTTTTATTTTCATGATTGTTCCCGAGGCTGGTTTTTCGGATGCGAGATTCATTTTATGCGTCTATATGTCTTTTTATAGCACTTTTATCAACAATAAGAAAAACATTTCGCAGCTTCAGTCGGTCCAACCTAGACTGCTTGATTTGCGTTAAATAGCCATAATGAGTATGTTTTTCGTACTGGAAAAATCAGGGATTTCAAATGAGCCATGAGAAAATTTACGTGTGGGATATATGGATCAGGTGCTTTCATTGGTTGTTAGTTGTTCTGATTCTGGTCTCTTGGTGGACAGCACGAGAGGGTGGTCTGTTGATGAAGTACCACATGTTTTGCGGTTACAGTATCGGTATTCTTGTTATGTTTCGCCTGTTTTGGGGGTTTTGGGGATCACAGTCAGCCAAGTTTTCCGAATTTGTTAAGGGTCCAAAGGCAGTTTCTCGCGCTATTTTTGATCTCAAAAACAGGCAACCGGGACATTACTTAACTCATAACCCTATAGGTGGCTGGGTAGTTTTAATGTTCCTTTCCCTTTTGATTGCTCAGTTTGCCACGGGCTTGTTCGCGAATGACGACTTATTTAACGAAGGGCCGCTTTACGCCAATGTGAGCAAGCGAGTTAGTGATTGGTTGACTGCGGTGCACCACGCTAACTTTAATAACTTGGTTGCTTTGATAGTTGTTCATGTTTTAGCGATACTCTTTTATCGCACTTGGAAGCGAGAGGATCTGACAGGTGCGATGCTAGGCGGGTATAAATACTTACCGACTATAAACGCAATTAATAGCAGCCACAGGTTTTTTCGGGCTTTTGCAACTTTGTTACTGAGTATTGTGATTATTTGTGTAATAGTTAATTTTTAGTTCAACGGATGAGAGGGCATTTAGATGAAAAGAAATTGTAATGTAGCTGGGGTTCTATGCATGTTGTTAGTCTTTGTGGGAGCAGCAGAGGGCGCGCCTAAGCCAGATGATGCGGTTCATTATCGTCAAGGTATTTTGATGGGACTAGGTTGGAATATCGGGCCTATGGGTGCCATGGTTCAGGGGAAAGTGCCCTTTGACAAAGAGCGCTTTGCATTTTTAGCAGCTAGGGCGGCGCAGTTGGCACCGATGGTGGCTGAGGGCTTTGATGTGACTACTAAGGACGCGAAGTCAGAGGCTTTACCCAAGTTATGGAATAATTTACCTGACTTTCAAAAACGAATGCGCGACCTTACATCCTCATCTCAGAAGCTGGCTTCAGTTGCTGGTGAAGGAGACGAAGCGGCTATTAGGCGCCAATTTGGCGTTACGGTAAAGATGTGCAAAGGTTGCCACGACGAGTATCGTGCCAAGCATGAGGATTAACTAAGATAGTATCTTGAATCGTGTAGCAATGGGTCTTCGGCTATTGCTATTTCGTTGTCGAGAAGGCAACCACAATGGCTGCAATAGAATTGCCTAAACTCAACTGCGTTGTCAATGAATCTCGCCTCGTCACCAATCAGAGGGTTGGAGACTGAGATGCTTTGATTTTCGGTTACGCAATGCTTTTTATAATTTTCTGAGACATCGCCAAGTTCGAAGTTGCATTTTGTACAAGCCCAGTAGATACCAATCTCGTCCCGCATAATGTTAATTGATTGTGAATTTTCAGATAACAACTCACCGCTCCTAGCAGATTTTTGGATGTTAGTAACTCTAGATGCCCTTATTTTACTTCTATGTTCGCGTGTCTTTTCTACGTCGACATGACCATCGTCGTCTAACACTGCTCCATAAAGCGTTTGCGCAGATTTTTCTGTGATAGCAAGGGACTCTAAGTCGTCTTCTATATCTTCGGGGGTTCTGTCAAAAGGGTCACCGAACCCACCTCCACCACTCCATCTAACGGCATACACATCTTTGGGACCTTGTATGAAATTTTCTTCTCGCAGTTGCAACGTTACGGAATGTCCTAGCAACTCGTCTGTATCATCTGGCATCTGTGATGACGCTATACAGTCAAAAATATTACTATTTTTAACAAATGTATAGGCATTGGTGGTTGATGGGTACCCTCCCATCAAACCGGGCGAAGTAGGTATCGCGTTACCAGAAGACAAGGTGTCCTGAGTTACAAATTCGGTGTTATGGGGAATGAAGCAGCTTTCAGCAGAAAGACCACCTCTGTATTTTCCTGCTCCGCCAGAGTCACTGAGCTCTTTACGGTAAAGAAATAGGATAGGAAAATTTTGTTCAGTATGCTCTACGTTAGGCAACTGACAGATAGGAGTCCTTGCTTGTCCTCCGGTGTTTATTCCATCCGCCATGGTGAACGCACCTATGGCGCCGCCAATGGGATCGATGAGCAGATAGCCATACTTCTCACCCCACTGATCAATTCCTCTGAATAACGTGGCAGGCCACTGACTGGTACCACCAATGCACATAATATCTTTTCGCATGATGGCATCGGGATAAATCATTTTGGAGATGACGTTATAGGCGGGATATAAGGAAATCTCCATAGCTTGTATCGGAGCAGTTGAGACAGAAGATGGAAAGTCTGCGCAATTCAGCGTGCCCGGTGTTGGGTCAAATTCAATGTGCCGCAAAGCACCTCCGCAAGCGAAATATTGATCCCAGCAAAGCAACTCATTCACAGCAACCATTACAGAACCACGCCAACCCGAGTAAGTTGCGTTCATGGCCCCTTCTTGCGGTGCAGAACCATCATTGTTAAAGATAAGCTTATTCCCTTCTTTACGAAGACCTAACATAACGCGATGAGTTCGTCTGTCACCTGGACGACAGGCTTCTATATATGTACGATCGGACCATTCTCCGTCGGGTAACCGCGCCATTTTATCGAGGTAAGATTTTTCTGAGTTGTCTATAATTTTTTTCATCACACCTTTCAGCGTGGCCGCACCATAACGTTTGATTAGCTCTACAATCCGATTACGAGCAGTTGTGTTGCCTGCGATTTGTGCTCGGAAGTCTAACGCCACTAAATCAGGCTTTCTCGATGACCTTAAATACACCGCTTCAATATCTTTCCTGACTTCATAATTTTCAATTATCTTGAGAGGTGGGAGCATCAGTCCTTCTTCGTAAACTGATTCGGCAGAGGGGCAGAAGCTGCCTGGGGTTATTCCACCGATGTCATACTGGTGAAGACAGTTCGTTATCCAGCAGAAAAGCTCTCCTTCCCAAAAAACCGGACAGAGCAGCATCACGTCTTGTTGATGAGCCGCTCCTACCCAAGGATCATTCGCTATAAACATGTCTCCTTCATTTATTCCAGGGTTGTCGCTTCGGTATTCTAAAGTCCATTTCACTTGGGTATCGGTCACGCCAGACATATATTGCATATAGGGGCCAAAATATACGAACTCTGCATCTTCAGTCAGGATAGATGGGTTTAGGTCGAGGGCGTAGATTGCTACTGGGGAGCCTGAAAGACGTTGTATTGTCGCCCCGTGCTCTTCATTAATTTGCCAAAGATTATGACGGATTACCTCATAAGTGACGGGGTCAACTTCTTTGTCCCACGTTTGGTGAAGCTTTAGTTTTGAGGCGATTTTTAGAATTTTCGGTGGAACGTAAGGATGTTCGATTCCATTGAAGTCTGTGTCATTCATTTCGCTTATTCGTGGCATCTGAAAGATCCTCAGGTATTAGGATTGATTACAAAATTGCTAAACGTGTCCATGCTGATTCCCTGTTTAGGGTGCACAACGATCGACGTAGTTTCCGTTTCGACAACACAAGGGCCTTTTGCACTGTTTCCAGGTTTAAAAAGATAACCATTAAATATGGAGGTCGTTTCAACAGATTTTGTTTCAGCCCAATAGATCTCTCGGGTTCCGGTTTTTGCATCTACGGAGAGAGGCTCTAATGTTAAAGGGCACTCCTTAAGTTTAGGTTTTAGTGAGAGTGCAGATGAGCGGCATCGCGCCGTTACAATTTCTAGTCGAGCATCATGCATTGCAGAGCTACGGCCGTATAGTTGCTCGTAACGAGATACAAATTTCTCTCTAAGTGCTCCTAGTGCTTTCTCATCAATAATTCCGCTGTCGATGAATACTTCCACCTCGTTAATTTGGCCCCGATGTCTCATGTCTAATGAGTATTGAAACTGATGCTTCGCGCGCTCTATCCCATCGTTTTGCAACTGTTGACGCCCCTTCAAAGACAACTCGTCCAGAATTTTATTGATTTCCAGCAAGTCGAATGGAGATGACATAATTTTCGCTTGTTCTCCGACATGGAGGATATCCGCAGAGGCCGCCCCAAATGCACACCAGACTGCCGCAGTATCGCCCTGCGGGACTATGACCTTGTCAACTCCTAGTTCTCTTGCGGCAACGCCCATATGCACGGGACCCGCTCCACCAAAGGCAAAAACGACAAATTCTCGAGGGTCGAGGCCTTTTTGTACGGTTACTTTACGAATTAGATCTGCCATCTGGAATTCAGCGATAGTGGCAACGCCGCTGGCAAGTTCAAAGAGTGTCATCCCGAGTTCATCAGCTATTTTTTGCAGAGCGTTAGTTGCCGCTTTATGATCGAGTTTAATAGTTCCCCCCGCAAAGTTATTTGGATCGAGATAGCCCAGAATAAGATCAGCATCGGTCGTCGTTGGAGTGTCTCCGCCTTTCCCATAGCATACCGGCCCTGGATCTGCTCCCGCGCTATTTGGGCCTACACGAAGAGATTTCGTTGTTTGGTCTATCCAAATTTTACTGCCGCCCCCAGTACCTAATGTTTGGACATCAACTTTTGGTAGAAAATATTCATACTGATTAACAGTACTCTTATAAGTGACTATAGGATTGCTGTTGTGTATCACGCCGACATCAAACGAAGTGCCGCCGAGGTCGGTAGTAATTACATGCGGATAACCCATTAAGCCACCTAGAAAAACAGAGCCAGTGACTCCTGATACGGGTCCTGAATCGAGTGTTAATAGGGGAGCTTCTTGTGCTTTTGGTACAGTAATTGTCCCTCCGGCACAATGCGTTATCTGCAGTGGGGGCTTATAACCCATTTCTTTTAACTGCTTATCTAAGCGGGTAATATACCCAACCGTAATAGGTCCAATATATGCGTTAAGAGCTACCGCAGTAGTACGCTCATACTCGCCCCATTTCGGAGCTAAATCGGTAGAGCAAGTAACGTACATTTCCGGGGCGATTTCATGAGCTATGGCTTTGATTCTCTGCTCATGTTTAGGTTCGAGAAAAGACCAAAGACAACAGATGGCTAACGCTTCACATCCTGCAGCCTGAAGCTCTTTGATTGCGGTTTTCACTTCTAGCTCGTTTAATTCGACAACGACTCTCCCAAAGCAGTCTACCCGCTCAGATACCCCTCGAATCAATTTTTTGGGAATTAGAGGCTTAGGCTTACTGCTTTCAGGGATGTGTACGATTAGTTTTATGTCTTGACCTGCAAGGCCCCTAGAGCCGCGCATGATATGAATAACATCGTTATGGCCTTTCGTTGTAATGAGACCCACTTTAGCACCACGTCTTTGAATGATCGTGTTAGTTCCCACTGTCGTGCCGTGAGCTAATACGCTAATCAAATCTAGGAGCTCTGCAGTCGAGAGGCCAATTTTGACGGCAGCGCTTTCTATAGCGTTCAACACGCCGACCGTAAAATCTGATGGGGTGGAAGGTGACTTGGCTATTGTGAGATCGCCATGCTCGTCTATGAGCACGCAATCTGTAAAAGTCCCACCAATATCAAGACCGCAAATATAAGAGCTCAACGCTATTCCCCATTTGAAAAGATGTCTATTATGAATATATGCATTAATATATTATTTGAACGAGCGTTCAAATATAACAAAAAATGGAAATAAAGAGCAACTACTTGTGATCAAGAAAATTGAAAAAATTTCGACTCCACAGCGCATCCTAGACTCGGCTGAGGCACTATTTGCCGATAGCGGGTATGACGGTGTGTCTTTGAGAATGATCACCAAACTGGCTGGAGTAGAATTGGCTTTGCCTAATTACCACTTCGGTTCTAAATTAGGACTGTTTCGCAGTGTTATTCAAAGACGTTCTTTAATCCTCAATAACGAGAGGATTAAAGCTTTGAATTTACTTCCTGATACCGCTGAAATTGATGATTTGATCGAGGCATTTATTGGCCCGTTTTTGCGACGCAGTTTATTTGGAGGCGAGGGGTGGAGAAACTATGCTCGCGTGGTCGCACAGATTGCAAATTCACCTCGATGGACTAGCGAGATTATGTCAGCAGAGTTTGACCCGGTAGCGATTGAATTTGTCCGTCGGGTGAGACTTAGGTTTCCTGATGCTAAAACGGAGGACGTCTATTGGAGTTTTCATTTCCTTCTCGGAGCTATGACTATCACTTTTGCGCAGACTGGCCGAATAGATTTGCTGTCTGATAATACATGCCGCGGGTCTGATTTATCCGCGATACATTTGCGAATGATTCCTTTTTTATCGGCCGGCTTTTCTAGCTTGTGTGCAGGTTCTACACAAAAAGGAGGGGTATAACATGGACAATCTCGTTTTAGTAACTGAAATCACAGTATCTGGGGTAGCGACGATAACTTTCAATCGTTCTGATTTTAATAATGCTTATAACGAAGATTTCCTTGATCAGTTTAGTGACTGTATGGAAAAAATGGATCGTGACAATCATGTGAGGTTAATTTTAATTAGAGGGGCTGGTCGTCATTTTCAGGCGGGAGCAGATATTCAATGGCTGAAAGACGTTAGCCTTAGCGGGTTTGATGAAAATTATCGAATCTCAAAAAAAACAGCTGAGACTTTTTGGCAGCTGCATAATTTAAAAACTGTTACGATTGCTTTAGTTCAAGGAGCATGTATGGGAGGGGGCTGCGGTATCGTGGCGTCTTGCGATATTGTATTAGCCGAGAGGACTTCGCTGTTTGCCGTTAGTGAGGCACGTTTGGGGATGGTGGCGAACATTATTTTTCCGCAGTTAATAGAGGCGGTTGGGATGCGCCACACTAGGCGATATGCTCTTACGGGAGAAATTTTTTCTGCAGGAGTTGCTCTAGAAATAGGTTTGGTTAGTGAGATAGTTGACCCCGGTGATATAGATCAGAGAGCGAAAAAAATGATCGATGAACTATTATCTGCGGGTCCAGGTACGGCAACTGTTAGTAAGAGAGGTTTTTTGGCGTTCTTTGATAAGAACATCGATAGAAAAATACTAGATGAATTGATATTGGGGCATGCAGAGAAACGTATGAGCGGAGAAGCTTTAGAAGGGATTAACAGTTTTCTGGCGAAGCGGAAGCCCTCTTGGGAAAACGATTAGAAAATCGTTGAGTTATTGATGAATAATCGTCACTTTAAGGCCAGGTTTCATAGACCATCTGATTTTATCTATACGAAGTCCGTTTTTATCTAGTATCTGGCTCAAAGTTTTCCTGTTAAAATAATATAGATGTTCTGATGGTTTGAACTCATTCCAACTGGCAAGCACTTTAGGGACTCTCCAATGCCCTATATCTGGAGTACCTAGGTCAAGAACGCCCTGGGGGTGTAAGACTCTTTTAAGTTCTTTTAAAAAGCTATTTAAATCGGGAACATGCTCTAGAACATCGTAAGCAGAAATAGCACTGAAGTGGTTACTTGGATAGTGTTGCTCATTAAGTGTTCCTTTTGATAGGTTCTTTAGGTGCAATGTTTTGCGACCATAGTCTATTCCTGCTTTTTCAATGTCTACACCAAAAGCTTGAAATCCATGGTAGGCTGCCGCTTCGACAACAAATCCTGCAGAACACCCAACGTCCAACCATCGCTCCGAAATTCCATACTCTTTTTTGAGTCGCTTTACACGATGCAATGCTCGGTGTTTCTTTTTGGCAGCTTTTTTTGTATAGCCTGCACTATAGTTGGCATCGTAGCGCGCTTTGATATCGCCTAGAGAAGGCCTTGGATTTATTAACGTAAGCTCACAATTGAGGCACTCTACAAATGGTTCTCCGTCTTTCTCAAATAAATGTTTAAAACCATTGCCTAAGCAGATCGGACACAGGATTGTTTCCAGATGTTTCTTTATTTTTAGATGGCCCACACTTTTTATTGTATAACTGTTGCTATTGATTAGCACAAGTTTAAAAATAAACGAGCGCGCATAGCAGTTATTTGTCTGTGCGGCTGTTCTTAAGGGGGGAGATATGGACAGCACTTTTAGAGCGAATGGGATTATCACTCTAACTACAGATTTTGGCCACCGAGGCCCTTTTGTTGGGACGATGAAAGGAGTTATTTTTAGTCGATTTGCAGAGGCGCGTATCGTTGACCTCACGAATGAGGCGCATGTTCATTGGCCAGCAGAGGCTGGTTTTTGGATTGCTCGCTGTTACCATTATTTTCCTCCTGGCACCGTGCACCTTGGCATCGTCGATCCGGGTGTGGGTACAGACCGCAGTTTAATTGTTGCATTTGGAGACGGACACATCTTCCTTGGACCGGATAATGGTTTATTGGCTGAGGTGGTAGAAAAAACTAAAGCTAATGTGCATTTAATGACCAAAGACTTGCTCAAACTTTATCAATTACCTAATGTGAGCGATACTTTTCACGGTCGAGATATTTTTGCGCCTGTTGCTGCGGCTTTAGCATCAGGAACTCTTACAGAAGCTAATTCTGGGCCACTTATAGATGATATTGTTCCATCTCTTCTTGAGCACCCCGAAATCCGGGGCGGTATTTTGTCGGGAGTCGTTGTGACTACCGATCACTTTGGTAACCTCATTACTAATATTGAAAAGGATGAAATTCAGGTATTTTCCGACCCCATAGTAAGCGTGGGGGGCCATGAAATAGATTTTCAAAAAACCTATGGTAACGTTACCCCAGGTACCTTTTTAGCGTTATTGAATTCATCTAATGTTTTAGAAGTCGCTTGTGCCGAGCAAAATGCTTCACAGCTTCTTAGCATGCAGCAAGGAGCTCCTGTTCAAGTTTACGAGCGTCAGTTTTAATTTTTGATTAGCGAAGATGTCTCAGATCAAGGAACGTCCCTGTTGGATGCTGTTTCAATCTATCTATATTAGCTATAATTTTCCTTGCGGCATCATCTGCGCTTGGCATCAAAGCGGTCCCTTCAGCTTCACGCAATGGTTTCATTGAGGGGAATGAATTAGCGTTCACTTCCCTTAATTTTTCTTGCATTGCAGTATCCACATAACCCGGAGCCAGTGAGGTGATATGCGTGTCGGTCATTTCCTGAGAATAAAGTTTGCCCAATGTGTTTAATGCTGATTTAGAAAGTGCGTAGGGTCCCCAACCATAATTCGCAGATATAGCGGCGCCGGAAGACATTAAAATAATTTGTTTCGGCACGATTTTTTTCTCTTTAAGCCAATCCAGAATAATCTTGTTCGCCCAAACATTGATGTTCATAACAGCATCAATATCTTGTTGATTAATTTCACTCATGGGTTTGATTGGACCCAGTGTCCCAGCATTAAGAAAGACGATCTGAGGCTTTTCTAAAAGGATATCTTTAGTTGTGTTTAAGATTGATTTTAGGTTAATCAAATCAGACAAATCTGCAGATACTTGGAGCAGGTTAAGAGCGCTGTTATTAAGCTTCCTTCTCGATATACCACATACATGCTTTCCTTCCGTGAGATAGATTTCAGCAATAGCTCTTCCAAGTCCGCTGGAGTGGCCGGTGATTAAAATACTCATTTTTAAGTTTCCTGATGCTTCAAAACTGTTTAGCCATTACACTTGTATTCTATGGGTATTTACAATGTTAGCGAACATGCTTTGCGTTTGAAAACTGGTGTTAAGTGGAATCAGTATCCAAAAGATATTTTGCCCGCATGGGTGGCAGACATGGACTTTCAAGTCGCACAGCCAATAAAAGCAGCATTGGCTAATAGGATTGAGACTTCAGACTATGGCTATCCAGTGGGCCAACAACAAACCAGCCTGCCTGAGTTGTTCTGTGAACGAGTAAAGAAAAAATTCGGTTGGCGCGTCAAGAGTGGTGATGTCTTATTAATCAATGATGTTGTCCAAGGGTTATATTTAGGGTTGCAGACTTTGTCAAAAAAGGGAGAAGGGGTAGTTGTTCAACCGCCGATATACCCTCCTTTCCTGCAAGCGGTTCGCGAAACCGAGCGTCGACTCGTGTCAGTACCTCTTATTATATATGCGGACAAGTACCAGATAGACTTCGATCGGCTTGAGTCCTCAATCGCATCAGACACGCGAATCTTTATGTTATGCAATCCGCATAACCCAACGGGAAGGTCGTTTAGCCGGACTGAGTTAGAGCAGTTATCCGAGTTCTGTTGTAAGAATGATTTACTAGTGTTATCGGACGAAATACACGCCGACCTGGTTTTGGGCGATACTGCCCATATTCCTATCGCAAGTCTTGGCAGTGATATAGCTCGTCGGACAGTAACGTTAATGTCCGCTAGCAAGGCATTTAATATCGCAGGCTTATGCTTGGCATTCGCCCATTTTGGCTCTGCCAATATTCGCAAGCGGTTTGAATCGGTACCGGGACACACTAGGGGTGGCACAAATGCGCTTAGTGTCGCTGCCGTGCAAGCGGCGTGGACGGGAGGAGATGATTGGTTAGCGAAAACTTTGGAAGTATTGCGGGAAAATCGTGACTTAGTGTCACAATTTGCCATGTCTAGATGGCCAGGTGTTGTTTATTATCCTCCGGAGGCGACTTACTTGGCTTGGTTAGATGTGAGCGCGCTAGAGATGGGTTTAAATCCTTACAAGGTTTTTTTGGAAGAAGGTCGAGTTGCACTAGGAAATGGGATCGATTTTGGCGAAGAGGGTAGGCAGCATGTGCGATTAAATTTTGCCACTAGTAAAGATATCCTTACAAATATTCTTCAGAGAATGGACTCGGTCATCGTCTCGAATCAGGAGAACCACTAATACTTACTGCTAGCGTAAGGTCGATGCCCACCTTAGCACATCGTCTTCAAGTTTCTTTCCTATTCCGTTATTTACCATTGGAGAATTCACAATGCAAACGACAGTGAAAACTTCATTATCGTGGTGTATGTAGCCGGCTATCGCTGATACGTCATCCAGACTGCCTGTTTTTACGCGTATTCTGGCTTTTGATATGTCGGATTGAGCCCGCTTTGTGGCAGTGCCATCAGATCCAACAATAGATAAAGAAGATACAAATTCACTGGCATCTTTATCGTTCCAAGCGGCGTTCAAGATCTCGGTAATTAAATTTGCAGATGCCCTCACATTTCTAGAAAGTCCTGAACCATTTTCAATAATTAGCCCTGTTTGCGTGATGTTGCGATTTGCCAGTTCTTCAGTGACAACCTCAATTCCTCTTGCTCGAGTGGCGTGTGTCCCATCAGCAGAGATGCCCAAAGTATAAATTAACGTTCTCGCTATTTGATTATTGCTCCACTTATTCATGGCCGTAATAATGTCAGCCAGCGTCCGAGAGTCATGGTTATATAGGAGGGTATGTTCTTTAGCTAGGACAGCTCTAGCGACATTCCCATCAATTTGTGCCCCCCATTGCTTCCAAATCATTTTAAAGCTGTTAAAAAAGTAATGATCTCGGGACATCAAGTTTCTAGAAACACTATATTCTTCGCATGACAACGGCATTTCGCCGTACGCTTTTACATACGTATGGTTTTTAAGTGTGATGGAATCTATTTTAATATCTGGCATTTTGCCTGAGCATGCTCCGTCAATTAACCTAACATAGTTACTCAATTTGATATTTTCTATAGGCGGCGAATAACTAGCTGTTACTTTCATGTTATTTTTTTGCGCTGAGAAGGTTAGTTCTAATGCATTAAAGTTCAGTGTGAGTGCATTTGGTAGGTTGTTATATATGTGCGTCCCATCTCCATCAAAAGCATAAGGATCAATTTCATCAGTGATAAAGTATGTGTCGTCTAACAGCAGCCGCCCTGTTATTCGTTTTAGCCCGCTTTGGTTTAATTTTCCTAGTATCGCCCAAAGATCTTGATTGGTGAGAAATGGGTCTCCATACCCTTTTACTATTAAGTCACCATATAAAACGCCGTCTCTGATATCCCCTGAAGCGTAGAACTCGGTTTTCCATTTGAATGATGGGCCTAGACGCTTCAAAGCGACCCACGAAGTAATTAACTTCGCTAGGGATGCGGGATTACGTGAGATGCTGGGATTAATCGACAGTCTCGGTTCATTTTCATTAACCGCTTTCACGATCAGACTCACATTTGCCGGTTCGATTCCGTAGCGCGTGAGTGCCTTTTCTATTTCTTGAGGAAGGCCGTCAGATGCTATTGACTTTCCCGCTGCGAATAGAAGCATCACAACCATATATAGCTTTAGCGGGAGCGAATGAGTCATTATTAGCCTAGAGTTCTTTTCTTGCTATTCACTCTGTGTCGCGGGCTCTCTGTCCTTAGAGTGGTATTCGCAGTTTGGTTGCATGTCCACAGCCGCCGCCACACGGTTGGTCATATTGTAAAAAGACGCGACATTTGCGATATCCCAGATCTGTTTCTCATTAAACCCGGCGTTTCTAAGCTGCTGTCTATCTTTTTCAACTATTGCACTGCTGTCATTCGTCAGCTTGACCGCGAAATCAAGCATGGCGATGTGGCGCTTAGGAAGGTCGGCAGCGCGATAGTTCATCACCAGTTGCTCACCAAGTATAGGATCTCCCGAGTACTGCCGAACAGCTTGCCCATGAGCCGTGAGGCAGTAGTAGCAGTGATTCTGTGATGATACAACGACTGCGATCATTTCCCTCTCTATTGGCTCTAAGCCAGTTTTTGCGAACATAATTTCATTGTAAAAACGTGAGAACGTTCTTAGCTGTTCTGGCTCGTGAGAATAAGCAGCTAGGACATTAGGTATTAGACCAAGTTTTTCTTCGCACACTGTGAATAGTTTCTGTAAGTCCTCTGGGAGACTATCTCGCTCAGGAAGATCGATATCTAACGCTATAAGTTTACGATTGATGCTCATCTTTTTCCCTTTTTCCTATTGCTTGTTAAGTAATCCGCCTAAAACTAATTTTAGTTTGTCCGATAGTTTTAACAGCAGAATTAATCAGACGATTTTCTTGGTTTTTAAATCTGAAATTTCTTGTTCTGAATACCCGAGTATATCTTTTAATACTTCCTCATTGTGTGCACCTAATTTTGATCCGGGAAAGTCGGTTTTTCCAGGGGTTCTAGATAAACGTGGTATTATCGCTGGAATAGTGAGGGGTTTTCCGTCTATTGAGACTTCTTGGAAAAGTTCTCGTGCGTGATACTGTTCATCTTCGAACATGTCTTTTACGTTGTAAATTGGCCCGGCAGCCACACCGGCGGTGTCCAGCGCCGCTAAAGCATCCTTTGAATTTAGTTGCAGGGTCCATGATTCAATGATGGCCTCAACCTCTTTTTGGTTAGTGACTCGATCAGCATTTTCAGCGAATCTCGGTTCTTCGCCCATCTCTGGTTTGTCCATGGCTTTTGCCAGTCGCTTGAACATAGAATTGGTATTAGCGCCTATGACAATAAGCTTGCCATCTTTGCAGCGGTGCGTATTCGTGGGAACGATACCAGTGATTGCCGTCCCAGAGGGTTCTCTAATGATCCCAGCCCCGCTGTATTCAGGAATTACCGCTTCCAATAAGTTGAATAAGCCCTCAAATATCGCCACATCAATGACTTGCCCTTGACCGTCTTTTTGTCTGCCTATGTAAGCCAATAAGACTCCGAGCGCAGCATGGATGCCAGCAAGTGTATCTCCGATACTAATATTGGGCCGCACTGGGGCTTCGCCAGGGAATCCGTTAAGATAACGAAACCCTCCGAATGCTTCGCAGACAGAGGCAAATCCAGCTTTGGATGCCGATGGACCTGTTTGGCCATAACCTGAAATCCGCGCATAGATAAGGCCGGGATTTTCTTCTTTGAAGGTGTCCGGCCCTATGCCCCACTTTTCCATTGTTCCTGGTCTGAAGTTCTCGATGAATACATCAGCTGTATTGGTAAGTTTTTTTAATACCTCTTGTCCTTCAGGAGTTTTGAGATCCAGAGTGATGCATTTTTTATTGCGGGACAGACTCGCCCACCATAGTGAAGTCCCATTGCGTACCTCTCTCCAGCCTCTAATTGGATCTCCGACTTCAGGAGGCTCCACTTTGATAACTTCTGCGCCAAAGTAGCCAAGGATTGTCCCAGTAAATGGGCCAGCAAGTAGCTGTCCAACTTCTATAACCCTCAGGCCTGCTAGGGGTCTGGGATCTAGCTCGGTATTGATCATTTATCTGTGCCACCTAATAGATATTGGATTTAAGGGGAGGTTAAATTACCAAATTGGGTGCCTAATTATAGGATTTCTAAAATGCGTGGCAATGCTTAATTTAGAACAAGTTTTTTTCAAAAAAGCCCAGCATTTGCTGAGCTTAAGACACTAACTATCCGTATTTAGAAGAAAGGTAAGCCATGTGTTGTCGCCATCATGAACATTAGCATCGGTATAGACATCGCAGTATTTGAACGAGAGGCTAGAAACGCTATTCTCTTTGCAGTTGCTTTTTCCTCATCCGTCGCAGGCACTATACCCAATATTTTTTTCTGATTTGGCCAAATTAGCACCCAAACGTTGAAAAGCATAATTGTTCCTAGCCATGCGCCAATGCCAATATATGTTATTGAGAGGCTTTCTAACCCCCAGCCTAATTTCCACGCCGCGGTATGTCCATATGTGCTCATCATGTAATAGGCCCCAGTTATCCAAGTGCCGAGAGCTGCATGCCTGAAATAGAGCAGGGCACGGGGAGCAACATATTTTCCAATAGCAGCGGGTCCTGGTCCATCGGCATCAGCAGCTGCTTCAGCCATTGCAGGCACCTGAACAAAATTAAAGTAATACAAAAGGCCAATCCATAGCACTCCGAAAAATATATGAAGGGCTCTATCGAGCCACAATAGTTCTTCCATTTTTTAGCTCCTTAGCTTTATCGTCTTTTATACAATTCTTTTACTCTAATTACATTCCCGCAATACATTTGGCCAAATAAGCCAAGACGGCAGCAAGCACAAAACCAGCTATTAGTGTTCCTTTGATTGTATCGAGTGGATTCATTCCGTATTACTCCTTTTCGACAGTTTTTTATTCGAGGCTTAAGTGCTTCACCATACTAGAAAATTACTTTTTCCGATAGTCGAAAATACTTTTATTATTGAAAATAATAGCTCGCGTATACTCCGACAAAGATAGCCAACCCGGCGTAGTTGTTGCTTTTGAACGCTTTGAAATAAGCATTTCGGGTCCTTTCTTTTAGTTTAAGCTGTTGATGGCAGAAGATTAAAGCGGTCATTACTATAGATAAATAGAATTGCCAATTGAGATCGGCAACATTTCCGACCATGAAAAGTCCAAAAATCATTACAATTTGCAGTACGCTAATTATAAAGCGGTCATCTTCACCAAATAGTATTGCCGTTGATTTAACGCCAATTTTTAGATCATCGTTTCTGTCAACCATTGCATATTCAGTATCATAGATGAGAACCCAAATGACTGTAACTATGAATATCAGCCAGCAGTCATGCGGTAAGGCAGCTGTCTGCGCTGCGAAACTCATAGGTATGGCCCAACCGAAGGCAATGCCTAGGTGTATTTGCGGGAGGTAGGTGAATCTTTTCGCATATGGATATGTGCTTGCTAAGATGGCACCTATAACAGCAAGCTCCAGCGTGAGCCTATTAGTTTGAGAGACCAATAACAATGCGAGGCCCATAAGCGTTATAAACAACAATATTGCGCGCCGTGACTCAATGGTTCCTCTGGGTAAAGGTCTTGCTCGAGTTCGTGTTACATTTTTATCGTACTTTTGATCCGCGAAATCGTTGACAACACATCCAGCCGAGCGCATCAAAAAAGTACCCGCAATAAAGATGATGATGATTTTCCACGAAGGTTTCCCATTTCCGGCAATCCAAAGGGCCCACAAAGTAGGCCATAGAAGCAGAAAAATACCGATTGGGCGGTCTATCCGCATAAGCTCTATGAACGGTTTTATTTTCTCTAAGCTGGTCATATCCATCAATTACTCATTTAGGGATGCAAGTTACAGCGGGGGCATAAGTCTCGATAATTTTCCATCATATGCGTGCAAATTCAATTTTGTGTCCAAGCCATCTTTTTTTGAGTTTTTCTACTGCGTATGGGTCTTCTTCTAAGAGCTTGTCCGCCATTACTTGGACTTCATCTATTAGCGCTATATCGCGTGTCAAGTCTGCAATTTTAAATTGCGCCACTCCGGCTTGTCGAGTCCCTAATAGCTCCCCCGGTCCGCGCAGCCGCATGTCTCTATCGGCGATTTCAAAGCCGTCATTGGTAGCTCGGATTGTCTCTAGTCTTTGTTGAGCCATTTCTGTTAATGGACTCTTGTATACTAAAAGACAGCTTGACTGTTTCTCGCCACGTCCGACTCGGCCTCTTAGTTGATGCAATTGCGCAAGCCCAAGTCGCTCAGCATTCTCTATTATCATAAGGTTTGCATTTGGAACATCTACGCCCACTTCTATTACCGTAGTCGCAACTAGTAAATCTGTTTTCGCCTCTGAGAAAGAGCGCATGATGTTTTCTTTTTCATGCGATTCCATTTTTCCATGTATAAGTCCAACTTTATGAGGAGATAGCTCCTTTGAAAGTTTTGCTGCAGTGTCTATGGCAGATTCGATATCAATTTTTTCGGACTCCGCTATCAAAGGGCATACCCAGTAAACCTGAGTTCCAGATTTTATTGCGGCAGATATTTTTGCAATTATTTCTTGCCTTCTTTCTTCGGGGATTACTGCCGTTTTGATAGGTTTTCTATTTGGAGGCAATCCTTTGATAGTCGATATATCTAAATCTGCGTATGCTGCCATCGCTAATGTTCGTGGTATTGGCGTTGCTGTCATAATAAGTTGATGTGGCCGGAAACCTTGCGTAGCTCCTTTGCCCATAAGCGCTAATCGTTGTTCGACACCAAACCGATGTTGTTCGTCTACAACTATAATGCCCAGTTTGTTATAGATCACTTCGTTTTGGAAAAGTGCATGAGTTCCAATGACTATGGATGCAGGTATATTTTTAATATTTAGTAGCATTTTCTTTCTATTTGTTGCGGTGACCTTAGAGGTTAACAGGAACACTTGCGTGTTCATTTTTTCAAACCAAACCGCGATGGTTTCATAGTGTTGTTCGGCGAGAAGTTCAGTAGGTGCCATGAAAGCAGCCTGGTGACCAGTATCTATTACATTTGCAATCACCATCGCCGCTACTATAGTTTTCCCTGAGCCTACGTCTCCTTGAAGCAGTCTTAGCATTGGAATTCCGCTTCCTAAATCGTGGTTGATTTCCTTAATTACTTTTAGTTGCGACTTAGTGAGATTGAAAGGCAACGTGCTATTTAATTTCGCTTGCAGTGTGTTCTTTTTCGTTTTTGGAGCAATGTGTGTTTTATGATTTTTCCGGAGCGTTTTTAAGCTAAGTTGGTAGGCTAGTAACTCTTCGAAAACAAGTCTGCGTTGAGCCGGGTGGGTTCCTTCCATTAGGGCTGCTGTGTCTTCATCAGCGCCTGGATAATGGATTTGACGTAACGAATCAACTAAAGATGGGAGACTTAAATGTGCTAATAAATCTTTTGGGATGACATCAGTGACTTTTTTGTCCGTATTTTTAGAGAGAATGGCGAAAGCTTGGTTTAATAATGAACGCAAGCGCATCTGATGCAAACCATCGGTCGTTGGATACACGGGAGTGAGATAGGTTTCAAGCGAAGGTGCTTCATCTCGATCTATTACTTTACATTCAGGATGAATCATCTCTAGTCCATACCGTCCTAAATGAGCATTGCCGAAACACCTGATGGAACTACCGGTAGATAACCTCAATTGCTGCGATCGATTAAAGAAAAAAAATCGTATTTGTAACGAACCAGTCTCATCTGAGACGCGGCAAATAAGGGCTCGTCTGCCTCGAAAAATAACTCTTGAGTCTTCAATTATCCCTTCAATAAATACTTTTCTCCCAGCCATAATCTCGTGTATGGGTGTTAACTTAGTTCTATCTTCGTAACGGATTGGAAGATGAAAAAGCATATCGCTAATTACATTAACACCGATATTATGAAGTTTTTTTTGTAACGCTTGGCCTACGCCATTTAGCTTGTCGGTGGAATCGCTAAGAGCTACTTCTTTTTTCATCGACTACGTTAAGTTCGCGTTCATTTTCGAATTGCGACTATTGCGTCTATCTCGACATCAACATCACGTGGAAGTCTAGACACTTCTACGATAGCGCGTGCAGGGTAAGGTGTGGCGAGTAGCTTTTCCATGATTTCGTTTACATATTTGAAATTTTCCAAGTCTGTTAAGTAAACATTTATTTTTATGCAATTCGCCAATATAGTGTTTGCAGCAATAGCGATCGCACTTAAATTACTGAACACCTGCTTTATCTTAGCTTGAAACCCGCCGCTCATTACTTCCATGGTTTTAGGGTCTAAAGGAATTTTCCCCGAAATATAAAGCAGCCCTTCATGTATTGTAGCTTGTGAGTATGTGCCTATTGCAGCTGGCGCTTCTTTTGTTGTTACATGAGAGATCTGCACTACCATTTTTGTTGCTAACAAATCTTATTTTTGTTTTCTACTGACACGGACTACCGGCTTACTATTGCGCAGTACGCGAATAACATCAGCTAAATGCTTTCGGTCACTTACTCCAATCGTCAGTCTCATTTTAGATATTTTGTCGTCCATCTCGCTCATCTCGACTCCCTCAATATTGGCTCCTTTAGCCGCACACTTTGCCGCGACTGTCGCCAGTACGCCGCGTTGGTTAACAACATCAAGAATAATGTCAGTATTAAATTCCCTGTCCAAGTTTGATGCCCACTGTACGTCAACCCATTTATCTGGTGCGCTGCGATATTCGATAACGTTTTTGCATGATGGGTGATGGATTACGATTCCTCTACCTGTCGTGATAAATCCAATTATCGGATCACCTGGGATTGGACTGCAGCATTTCGGGATAGTCACCACCATTCCTTCGGTCCCGTGGATAATTAACGGCCCTAAATTTGAATCCTTATTTGGAATGAATTTTTTGTACCATTTGGGTTCAATTTTACGAGATTTGCCAAGAGCAGATCTCTCTTCGCCTCCTAGGGCTCTAGCTACAATCGGTGCAGGCCTAGAACCAAGGCCTATATCTATTAATAAGCTATTTAGATCAGTCAATTTAAAAGAAGTCAAAATTGTGTTTAAACTAGTTTCACCTATCTCCTCAATTGATAGCTCGAATTGGGCTAACTCCCTATTCAACAACCTTTGACCAAGAATTTTAGCTTCGTCAGATTGGAGGCTTTTGAGTGAGTGATGAATATTGGTTCTTGCCTTGGCTGTTACCACAAAATTAAGCCAAGCTGGATTGGGTTGAGAGCCTGATGATATTAAAACTTCGACGCTATCCCCAGTTTTTAGTTGAGTTCCCAACGGGACTAAGCGACGGTTGATTCTACAACCCACCGCGGAGTTACCGAGAGCAGTGTGGATTGCATAAGCGAAATCTACCGCTGTAGCACCTTTAGGAAGTTTTATGATCGCCCCTTTCGGAGTGAATACATAAACTTCGTCTGGGAAAAGGTTTACACGAACATTCTCAAGGAATTCTTGAGAGTCAGTGGTGTGGCTTTGCATTTCGATAACACCATGAAGCCAGTCACGTGCTCTTTTGTGCGCCGCTTTCGACGCAGTTTCTCCCACCTTATATGTCCAGTGGGCGGCAACGCCGACTTCAGCAACTTGGTCCATCTCATTGGTTCGTATTTGCACCTCTAGCGGTGCTCCAAAAGGTCCAAACAGAACGGTATGGAGTGATTGATAGCCATTTGACTTTGGGATCGCAATATAGTCCTTGAAAGTATCAGGAACAGGCTTATATAAGCCATGAACGACTCCAAGAGCGCGGTAGCATGTGTCCACGGAGTCAACAATAACCCGAAAGGCGTAAACATCCCGAACTTCGGAAAAATGTAGTCGCTTTTCGCGCATTTTTTTGTAGATACTATAGAGATGTTTCTCTCTGCCCACGACGTGCGCTACCAAGTCTTCTTGGCGCAGCCGGCGGGTAATTCGGCTTCTGATCTTTGCTACTACTTCTTTGCGATTGCCTCTAACTTTTTGTATCACTCTTGCGATGACGTCATGCCTAAGGGGGTAAAGGGATTCAAAACCTAGCTCTTCAAGCTCTAAACGCATCGCATTCATGCCTAATCGCTGGGCTATAGGCGCATATATTTGCAACGTTTCTCTTGCTATTCTTCGTCGTTTTTCAGGATTTAAGGCACCGATGGTTCGCATGTTATGCAGTCGATCAGCAAGCTTGACCAAAATAACTCTTATATCGTCTGCCATTGCTAAAAGCATCTTTTGAAAGTTTTTAGCTTGGGCTTCTGCTTGTGACTCGAATTCGATATGGGTTAGTTTGCTGAGACCATCAACGATATGAGCCACTTCTGATCCAAACGCGTCTCTAATAATTGGTTTTGCTATGGACGTGTCTTCTATAACGTCATGCAGCATAGCGGCAATGAGCGTTTCATGGTCCATATGCATTTGCGCTAAAATGTGTGCCACCGAAAGCGGGTGTTGTATATAAGGTTCTCCGCTTTCTCGCTTTTGACCTTCGTGCGCTGAAGAGCTGAATTTGTACGCCAGCCGCACTTCTTTCACCTGTTCTGCCGTTAGGTAAGACCGTGCTAGTCGGCACAGGCTTTCTATGGGTTTGTTAGGCGATTCTAATTTAATTAAGCGAGTTTCGTTTTTTCTCACCAGAGAATGGCCCATTTAACCACGATAAGTACTAGTCGTTATTACAAGCATCCATAAAGCCAAGTCATGTCTAATTGTAATATATATGTTCTAAAAGCTCTCAACTTCCCCAGAATTTCCACTGCTTTTCGCGACTTCATCAGTCTTTAATTCGGCGAATTCTAATGCAGCCTCATACTCTTCTGCGTGCTTTTCCTTAGCATCGATCTCATCCAGTATCTTTGTATTCATCACTCCTGCCGCAATTTCTCTTAAGGCGAGTACTGTGGGTTTATCATTTTTCTCCTCTACTAGTGGCTTGGCTCCTAGCGCTATCTGTCTGGCACGCCGGCTAGCTACTAAGACCAAGTCAAATCGATTCTCAACAGCAGGTAAACAATCTTCAACGGTTACACGTGCCATAATTCCATCATCCTAAAGTAAGGTTATTGATCTAGACTGTTTACCATTATAGCAAACATAACTTAGTTGGGTACGAGTTCAGAAAGAAGTTTTTCTAATCGCTGTGTTTGGATGGAATTACTAAGTTTTTGGGCACAGATAATAGAGGTCAGTTGTACACATGCTTTCGAGAAATTTTTATTCACAATTAGGTAATCATACTCATGATAGTGGGACATCTCGTTTATCGCATCACGCATTCTGCGTACAACTGTCTCCTTGTGATCGCCTCTCCTTTTTAACCTTATATTTAATTCTTCTAGTGACGGAGGGAGGATAAACACCGAACTGACATCAAATTCGGTCTGCTTTATCCGCTGGGCTCCTTGCCAGTCTATTTCGAGAATTATATCTAACCCCGCTTCTAAGTTTTTTTGAATTTCGGCTTTGGAGGTGCCATAAAGATTGTCAAATACCGTTGCTTCTTCCAAGAACTCAGATCTCCTCGACATTTCTTGAAATTTCTTATTAGTTACAAAATGGTAATCAATGCCATCAAGCTCTCCAGCCCGAGGAGCACGGGTCGTATGAGATATAGACATACGAACACAGTCTGTATCGTCGATGATTTTTTTTATGATACTGGTTTTTCCTGCACCTGACGGAGCTGATACCACGAATAGCTTACCAAATTGAGTATTTCGGCTATTCGACATTTTGTACCTGTTCCCTGACTTGCTCTATAAGAACTTTGAGCTCTACGGACGCTCCAGTTGTATCCACATGCGCTGATTTCGAACCTACAGTGTTGGCCTCTCTATTTAATTCTTGCATCAAGAAATCAAGCCTCCTTCCTACGGCCTCTTGCCGGTCCAATACAGATTTAGCTTCTTGAATGTGTATGGAGAGTCTATCTACCTCTTCAGCAATATCAAGCTTACTGATCAGGATTGCACTTTCTTGCTCTACGCGACCATGATCAAGTGTCCATCCTAGCTCTAATAGTCTAGCTTCGTGGCGTTTTGTTGTAGATTGCATTATATCTGCGATTCTCGTTTTGATATAAGATACTTGGGCCTCCATTTTGCCAAGCTGTATTTTGATAATTGACTCCAACTTTTGCCCTTCCACTGATCGGCTGATTGTTAACTTGTTCACAGCATCCTCAAAATTAGCTAAAAGGTAAGATTCAGTTTCTTTTATTGCAGTTTCGGTTTTGTTTATGACTCCAGGCCAGGCGAGTATATCTAAGGGACTTACCTCCTGAGATGACGTCATTAGGCTACGTACTTTTTCTATAGCGGATATCAGAGACTTTGCGGCAATTCCATTAACATGGCTAGTCTCAGAGTTGGACTTTATTTGCTCAACTCTTAATGTGCAGTCTATTTTTCCTCTTTTAACTGCATGCGCAATAAGTTCTTTTGCCTGTGGCTCTATAGATCGATGGTCTTCTGGTATACGAATAGTTATATCACAGAATCGATGGTTTACGGATTTGATTTCCCACGAGCCACGTATGTCGGCATTTTCAAAATCTGTTCTGGCGAAAGAAGTCATACTGTTTGTCAAAGATTTTTCTCCCTGTAGTTTCAATACTATTTACAACTGCAACCTTTATTTTGTAGACTGCGATTATAAATATTCCGTATTTAATAGATATAATAGCCACCGTTATCCTAAACCTGAAGCTATAATAACGCTTTACAAAATTAGAGAGATTCTCGATGACTAAAAGACCTAGTGGCCGCGCGGCCAACGAAATGCGAGAAGTCGTGTTTACTCGCAATTATACGTACCATGCGGAAGGTTCTGTCCTAGTGGAGTTTGGGAATACTAAAGTGCTTTGTAACGCAAGCGTAGAAAGGCGAGTGCCATCTTTTTTGAAAGGGACTGGTTCTGGTTGGATAACAGCGGAGTATGGGATGTTGCCACGTTCTACTGATTCAAGAATGCGTCGAGAGGCGAGCGCGGGGAAACAAAGTGGACGGACTATGGAAATACAGAGACTTATTGGACGCTCACTGCGCTCGGTCGTCGATTTGCATGCGCTAGGAGAACTCACTATCACATTAGACTGTGACGTTTTACAGGCAGATGGAGGGACTCGTACAGCGTCAATAACTGGTGCATTTGTTGCGCTCTCCGACGCAATAGATAGCTTACTTGCATCTCGAAAATTGAAGAAGAACCCTATTCATGGTTCTATCGCCTCTGTGTCCGTTGGTATCTTTGAAGGGTTGCCAGTGATTGATTTAGATTATGCCGAAGACTCGAACGCTGAAACCGATATGAATGTTGTGATGAATGACGCAGGCCATTTTGTTGAAGTACAAGGGACGGCCGAAGGGCATGCATTTAGACGTGACGAGCTGGATGCGATGTTGGACTTAGCGGATAGTGGGATCAGAGGGCTTCTCGAGCTACAAGCAGCTTCTCGGCGTTGAAAAAAATAGAGGTCGTTTTAGCGACTGGAAATCAAGGGAAAGTGGATGAGTTTAAAAAACTTTTACCCTCATCTGATTTCAACGTCAGGACCCAGGCCGAGTTCGGTTTAGAGACTCCTCCAGAGACCGGACTCACTTTTGTTGAAAACAGTCTTTTGAAAGCTAGATATGTCTGTGAAAAAACCGGAATATCCGCATTAGCAGACGATTCAGGATTGTGTGTCCCGTCGTTGGGGGGGGGGCCTGGGATATTTTCGTCACGTTACGCAGGTGAAGGTTCTTCTGATGTAGAAAATATGGAGAAACTTCTTTCTTCTTTAAGCCATACTGTTGGAGCTGGGCGAATCTGCTTTTTTGTTTGTGTGTTAGCGTTACTAAAGTCAAAAGACGATCCAATGCCTTATATAGTTAGCAAAATTTGGAGAGGGGAAGTGCTTAAGGAGCCGAGAGGAAAAAACGGGTTTGGCTACGACCCACTCTTTTACGTTCCTCACTATAAGTGCTCGGCTGCTGAATTGCCTTCTGCACTGAAAAATCAGATCAGCCATAGAGGCCAAGCAATGAAAGCGTTTCTGGGAGATTTGCAAGTGGACACCGACTGTGATTAGGCGTGAATTTTGAGCGGACTCTATGTACATCTGCCTTGGTGCACTAACAAGTGTCCCTATTGCGATTTTAACTCATACCAAGCTAAGAATACTATTTCCGAGAAGATTTACGTTAATGCATTGATGAGAGATTTGGACCGAGAGTGCTCTATACAATCAGCACAGTCAATTTCTAGTGTTTTTATAGGAGGTGGGACACCTAGTTTATTCTCAGGCGATGCCATACATTCCATCTTGGATGGAATTAATAGTCGTTTAACGCTCTCAGATAGCGTTGAAGTTACTTTAGAGGCAAACCCAGGCAGTGCTGATGCTGGTCGTTTCAAAGACTATAGAGCTGCTGGCATAAATCGTTTATCTATCGGCGTTCAAAGTTTTAGTGATGACTGTTTAGTTGCTTTGGGGAGAGCCCATAATGCTGCTGATTCCTGCGACGCGTTTGAAGCCGCACTCTGTGCGGGTTTTGATAACATAAATATTGATCTTATGTTCGGCCTACCTTCCGAGGATAGTTCTCGAACCATGAAAGATCTGTCACATGCCATATCATTCAATCCGCAGCATATTTCGTGGTACCAGCTCACTCTCGAAGAGAACACGGTTTTTGCTAGGAGACCACCTATTCTCCCATCGCATGATGAGGTTTTTGAAGCATATGAAAATGGTCAAATATTACTCGCTGAGGCAGGATTTTCTCAGTACGAAGTCTCGGCTTACAGTCAACAGGATCGTGAATCTCGGCATAATTTAAACTATTGGAATTTTGGCGATTATGTCGGAATCGGGGCTGGCGCGCATGGTAAACGAACTAGCAATGGAAGTGTGATTCGCACCGAGAAAATAAAAAATCCAGATCGTTATATGCAATCAGCTTTGTCGAACAAAAAACTCCATACCGACCAGCTTATCGCGGAAGAACAGTTGATTGGCGACTACATGATCAATGCCCTCAGATTAAAGAATGGATTTTGCATAGATGCTTTGTTGACCAATGTCACGGAATCAAGTCTAAAGATCCACTTTTTTGAATGCCTTGAGACGGCTTGTTTAAACAAGTTCTTACAACGAGACGGTCGGTGGGTTAAACCAACACCACTAGGTTATAGATTTTTAAATGATTTGCAGCTTATTTTTTTCTGATACTTGTGTGAGTCAAAGGTGATCCGTATTTTTCAGCCCAGGCTATTTCTGATAAAGGACGCCGGCAAAGCTTTGTAGGGAACTTTTTAGATGGCCAGCCCATAGTGATCATGGCAGCAGTGGATATGTCTTCCGGGATATTGAGTAGCTGCTTAATTTGAGGCTCGACATGGCAGAGCAGTGTCGTCAATGCTGTTCCAAGACCAATGCTTCGTGCTTTTAGTAGTACGTTTTGAACAGCCGGATAGATGGATGCACCTCCAACAATGCTCAGTCTACCCAAGTCTGTGTCTGTAGCATGGCAGTCAGCTAGTTGAGCACAAACGACAATAAATACAGGGATTTCCGCTAAATTTCGCGCGAAGTGATCTGCTGCACCAACTATCCCCTTATCTTTCGAACCGAGTCGAACCATACCTTCATCAATTGCTTGAATATATGTTTCCCAGAATGGCAAATAGAGCGATTGCATCTGTTTTTTTGTAGCATTGTCTTTGACTACAATAAAGCTTACAGGCTGTCGATTGCCACCACTTGGACCAAATCTGGCCGCATCTAGAGTAGCTGCAATGTCCTCATCGGCGACAGGTTTGGGTTGGTAAAACCTACAAGTATTGGTGCTCTTAATTACTTCTGATAAGTCCATAAATTTTCCTTTTTCATCTGTTTGCGTCTTCATACTCTCTATAGAAGGTATATGACCGATAGCAATCCTGCTGTTGACATAGTGAAAGTGTAGGGGAGCGCCATCCAGACCATTTTCCCATAAGAGAGCCTAATAAGTGGCGCGATTGCAGACGTCAAGAGAAAAAGGAAAGCTGCCTGACCATTTGGTGTTGCGACACTCGGGATATTAGTCCCAGTGTTTATCGCAACAGCGAGCAAGTCAAATTGCTCTCTAGTGATTACGCCAGTATCAAGAGCTTCTTTAACCTCTGTTATGTATACCGTTGCAACAAACACATTGTCACTTATCATCGATAGGAATCCATTGGCCAGATAGAAGGCGGACGTCTGAGTAGTGCCTTCTAACGTCAAGACCCAACCGATGATCGGAGAAAATAAATGCTGGTCGTGGATTACGGCTACAATGGCGAAGAAAACCACGAGCAAAGATGTAAAAGGAAGCGCTTCTTCAAAAGCATGTCCAATTTGATGTTCTTGCGTTACCCCATTTAGTGCGGTTGCGATGACAATTACTGCTAGACCGATAACTCCAACTTCTGCTAAATGAAATCCTAGAGCGATACACAGAAAAATGGCGGCGCCGGCTTGGACCCAAAGCTTCGCGATATCTTGTTTGGTTCGCTTATCGGTTTGATAAGAGTCGTAGTCGTGTAGAATCGATTTCACCGCAACGGGCAAAGTGCCTCCAAAACCGAAAATTTTGGTTTTTTCCAGAATAATACAAGTCAAAAGCCCTGTTATTAAAACGGGCATTGTCACTGGCGCCATTCTCATAAAAAATTCGACGAATTCCCATCCCGCAATTTTCGCTATTAATAGATTTTGAGGTTCGCCGACTAGCGTGCAGACTCCACCTAGTGCAGTACCTATTGCTGCATGCATTAACAAACCACATAGAAACGACCGAAAGTCGTGGAGATCTTGTTTATGACTGTCTTGTATTTCTGTATCGCCACTCACGTCGTGATCATGATGGTATTCTTTGCCAGAGGCGACCTTGTGATATACGAGGTAGAATCCCTGAGCTACAGCTATGATGACTGCAGTGACCGTGAGTGCATCTAGGAAGGCCGAAAGAAATGCGGCCATGAAACAGAAAAGGAATGATAGCGTCGTTTTCGACTCCACCTTCAATAGTACCTTTGTAAACGAAAATAATAGTAGATCTTTCAAAAAGTAGATCCCAGCGACCATGAACATCAGGAGCATAATGACAGGGAAGTTTAGTACGGTCTCATTGTAAACGCTTTCAGGCGAAGTCATCCCAAGTATGACGGCCTCGATCGCAAGTAGCCCGCCTGGTTGAAGGGGATAACACTTTAAGGCCATAGCCAAGCAGAATATAAATTCTAGAATGAGCAACCAACCAGCTACAAATGGCCCCGCTGAAAAAAGCACCAGTGGATTGAGGACAAGGAATCCTATGATTGCTCTTTTGTACCAGTCTGGTGAGTTCCCCAGAAAGTTTTTAGCAAGTGCCGACGACATTGTTTGCTGCATTATTTAAACGATCCTTTTATGTGTTCCTTAAGTATCCCCAGAGTGTTGCTCTAAAATTCTGGCTACCCTCACTTACCGTTAGTTTCTTTTCCTGCTAGGGCAGCCCAATTAAATTTAGGCGGCTAGCTGCCGTAAAACAAATTGCAAGATGCCACCATGCTGGTAGTATTGCCACTCTTTTGGTGTGTCAATTCTCACGACACATGGGAATCGGGTTACTGCTCCGTCGTTTGTTTCCGCAACTACTACGACTTCTTTAGCGCCATCTGAAAAACCTTCTATCGTGTAGATTTCTAATCCAGTTAACCCTAAAGATTCGCTATTCTGCCCATCCTTAAAGTTCAAAGGAAGCACTCCCATCCCTACTAGATTAGATCGGTGAATCCTTTCGAAGCTTTCGGTAAGTACAGCATTCACACCTAGTAACGAAGTACCTTTTGCAGCCCAATCTCGTGAAGAGCCGGTACCGTATTCTTTTCCGCCCAGAACGATCAGTGGAGTGTTCTCTTTTTGGTATCGCATCGCAGCGTCATAAACTGACATTTCAGTATCACTGGGTTGATGTCTCGTCCAGCCACCCTCAGTTCCTGGAGCCAGTTGATTTCGGAGCCTAATGTTGGCGAATGTTCCTCGCATCATGACTTCATGGTTTCCGCGACGGGAGCCATAAGAGTTGAAATCTTTCGATTCCACGCCGTTGTCAATTAGATATTTACCCGCTGGACTATCAGCCTTTATGTTCCCTGCAGGTGATATGTGGTCAGTTGTGATGGAATCACCAAGTTTCAGTAGGACCCGAGCACTTTCTATTTGTTTTAGCTCTTTCGGTTCTTTCGGCATGTCCTTGAAATAAGGAGGGTTCTTGACATAAGTAGAGGTATCATCCCACTCATATTGACTTGATTCACTAACATCGATGCCCGCCCATCGTGCATCTCCTGAGAATACGTTCGCGTAACTATTCTTAAACATTTCGGAGTCGATGGTCGAGGCAATTGTTTGCTGGATCTCGGCGGAGCTAGGCCATATATCTTTTAAATATACTGGGCCGCCGTTTGGCGTATCGCCAATAGCATCAGTCATAATGTCAATATCCATTCTGCCTGCTATGGCATAAGCGACAACCAAAGGAGGGGATGCTAAGAAATTCATTTTCACTTCAGCATGTACACGTCCCTCAAAATTCCGGTTCCCTGAGAGCACTGAACACGCGATCACGTCGCCATCCTTGATTGCCGCGCTGACTGGTTCTGGTATAGGCCCTGAGTTGCCAATACAGGTAGTACAGCCGTAGCCCACCGTATGAAAGCCCAAAGCATTTAGGTGTTCTGTGAGACCGGCCTTATCGAGATAGTCAGTTACTACTAGAGAGCCCGGCCCCAAACTTGTCTTGACCCAAGGTTGCGCTTTTAGCCCTAGTTTATTAGCTTTTTTCGCAAGCAGTCCTGCTCCAACCATAACTGAAGGATTTGATGTGTTCGTGCATGAGGTGATGGCCGCAATAACTACAACACCATCTTTTATTTCAGTCTCAGCTCCATTTATGTCAGCAGTCGCAGAACCGCCTGAGGCTCTGGTTTTTGTAGCCTCAACCAAGGCATCTTGGAATACGGTGTGAGCTGATTCGAGGTCAATTCTGTCCTGCGGTCTTTTAGGCCCCGCTAAGCTTGGCTTAATCGAGCTCATATTCAACGTAAGTGAGTCAGAGTACATGGCGTCTTGGCTCGAGGCATCTCGCCACATCCCCGTTTCTTTTGCATAAGCTTCCACTAAAGCGATCTGGTCTGGGCTTCGCCCTGATAGCTTGAGGTAAGTAATGGTTTCAACGTCGATCGGGAATAATCCGCAAGTAGCACCGTATTCAGGGGCCATGTTTGCTAATGTTGCGCGGTCAGCTAAAGGTAAATTATCGAGTCCTGCACCGTAAAATTCTACAAATTTTCCGACTACTCCTTTCTGCCTGAGCATTTCAACAACTTTTAATACCAAGTCAGTCGCGGTAGCTCCTTCTGGGAGATTCCCTTCTAACTTAAAACCGACCACCTGTGGTACCAACATTGTTATCGGTTGCCCTAGCATTGCCGCTTCAGCTTCAATGCCCCCAACACCCCATCCCAGAACGCCCAAACCATTAATCATAGTTGTGTGCGAGTCGGTTCCAACAACGGTATCCGGATATGCTTGGAGTATCCCATCTATAGAGTTTTCAAATACTGTCCTTGCTAAAAATTCGAGATTTACTTGGTGCACGATACCGGTATCAGGTGGGACTACCGAGAAATTCGAGAATGCATTTTGTCCCCAGCGGAGGAAACCATATCGCTCTTTATTCCTATCGAATTCAATTTTGGCATTTTGCTCTGCTGCGCTTTGCGTGCCGAAGTGATCAACTTGAACAGAGTGGTCAATGACCAATTCTGCTGGCGATAGAGGATTGATTTTTTTCGGATCTCCTCCCATAGCTATCATAGCGTCTCGCATGGCAGCTAAGTCGACCACACAAGGAACGCCAGTGAAATCTTGCATCAAAACTCTAGCGGGAGTGAAAGCAATCTCTTGGCTAGGCTCGGCAGTCGGATTCCAATTAGCGACGGCCTCAATATCGCTTCTGGCGACGTTTACGCCATCCTCGAAGCGTAAAAGGTTTTCTAATAGAATTTTGTGTGCAAATGGCAATTTGTCTATGGGATATTGATCGGACAGACTCTTGCAACTGAAGATTTGGTAGGTTTTTTCGCCTACTGAAAGTTTTTTACTAGCATTGAATGAGTTTTTCATTGTATTCCTTATTAGCTAATATTATAAATTGCTTAGATTTGCGGAGGTATTATCTTCAAAAACAAGCCTGATGTGTAGTACGGCTCCCAGTCATTTAGATGTTTCTATTATCCCCCCACCTAAGCAGACTTCATCCTCGTAAAAAACTATTGATTGTCCTGGTGCAATTGAGCGTTGGTTTTGCTCGAAAGACACTTCGTAGCCACCACTATTTCCTCTAGATACGAGGCATTTTTGATCTGCTTGTCGATACCTGATTTTCGCTACTAGAGACTTTGGATATTCGCCATCGTCTTGGTTAATCCATGAAATATCGGACAGTGTAAGCTGGTCTCCAAGTAAGGCAGGATTATATGTCCCTTGAGCGACAGTAAGTTCGTTCTTTTCAAGGTTTTTTTCTATTACGAACCACGGTTCTTCTGTCCCACCTTTAACGCCGCCAATACCTAGGCCTTTCCGCTGCCCAATAGTATATAGCGCGGCTCCTTGGTGTTCACCTATTTTATTCCCGTCAGTGTCTATTATGTGGCCTTTTACTGAGGGTATATATTTTGAGAGAAACTGGCTAAAATCCCTTTCGCCTATAAAGCAGATTCCCGTGCTGTCTTTTTTGTTATGTACCTTTATGCCTGCTTTTCTTGCAACTTCTCTCACTTGTTTTTTTCTGAGGTGTCCAACCGGAAACAGCGCTTTTTTTAGCTGCTCTTGATCCAGCGTGTGGAGGAAATAGCTTTGATCTTTTTGAGGATCATGTCCTCTCAAGAGCAATTTTTTGTGGCCATCAAATATGCTTTGCACATAGTGGCCTGTTGCAATGAAGTCGCCCCCCAGTCGAAAAGCTTCATCGAAAAATGCTTTAAATTTAATTTCCCTGTTACACAAAATATCCGGATTAGGCGTCCGGCCTAATTTATAGCCCTCCAGTAGATCCTTGAATACTAGGTCCCAATAATCTTGTGACAAATCGACGGTATTGAGAGGGATCTCTAGCATATCGCAGACCTGAAGCGCATCTGCCACATCTTCTTCCCATTGACATTTTCCTTGGCCTTCAACCTCATCCCAATTTTTCATAAAAAGGGCCGAGCAGTTGAAACCGGCTTCCTTCAGTACTAGCGCTGCTACCGAAGAATCCACCCCGCCTGACATGGCGACAACTACATGTATCTGCTCTGGTACACGAGAATCTAACGGGGATAGCCAAGACTTATACATAGTAACAATCGGTATGCAGCAGTGTTAGGGGATATCTTTCACCGTTTTCATGGTTAAGATACCTGTTTTTTTCTTCCAAAACGGTCGCGACTATGACATGTGGTTTCCAGATCGTTGACATACTTAAATCTCACTTACTGTTTTTAACTTTTTTAATGATCGGTGCACCCCACGTCCCAGTTATCGAATAGTCTTGGGTAAGAAATTTGTCAATCCTTTTTGGGATAGATTTGAACATTTTTCCGCCTATATAGTATACAGCGCCTGCCCCTATGCCGATTGGCCCGAACAAAGCACTTGCTACAGGAATGCTGCCAGAAAGAGCTGGAGTGACGGTTGCGACTTGATCATAATCATGACTAGCTAAGCCGGTTTTTCCTTTAATTGTGATTTTAGCGGAAGGACCAGTGGTTACTAGATTCTCAGTGTACGCGTAGCCCTTTATAATTTCAAAATCGCCGGAAATTGAGTCGAAAGCGAAGCCTTTTTTGAAGAGGTCGTTAAAATCTAGAGACAGTCGCCTTGGTAAAGATTGTAAACTTAAAAGACCAAAAATGCGGCCACTACCCGGATCGATATTTTTAAACCGGCCATCAGTTATAGACATTTTCATGCTGCCGTTAAGGTTTTTAACCTTAAATGAAGAAGGAGGTCCTGCCCAATTTATCTTTGCGGAGAAGTCAGTTTTCCCTCCTTTGATATTTGTTCCTTGATAGCCGAATTGCCGTAAAAACCTAGAAGCGGAATTCCCGTTGGCAACAACTTCGAAAGTACTAGTTTGACCGTTCTCTTTGGCTGACCATCGTCCAGTAGCGCTGATTACAGCATCTTCGGTCTCAGAAGCTAGTGTATTAAATACCAATTCATTCCCGCTCTTGGACGCAGCAATCTTCGTCTTCCCAAACTCAATACCATGATACATGAATTTATCAATGTGTATCTCAAGAGGAGGTAAGTCTTTGGGCTCAAATTGGAGATTTTGTGGCTGAACATATTCTAACATTGTTTTATTTTTAATTAGGCGCAAGTGCTGGAGTCTAATATCGAGCGCATGAGCGTTACCAGCCGATGGAAGCATGATGTTGCCAGCGCCATCTATCCCCTCTATCGTAATATCCCAACCTTCTTTGATTTGCAAACCCTTAATATGCATGTGACTAAAGTGATGTCCAAAAAGCTCGGCGGCTTCCGTTCGCAGATCAAAAAGTAACGGAATTTTCTGGGCGTTGTTAGTGCTTTGATTATTCTTTTTGAAAAAGCTCATCCATAAATCAACTTCCAATTTATGAAAAGATCCGCGAAAGAGAAGGCCTTTATGCGTTGTCTTATGGTTCGTTGTTAAGGCAATCGGTGCATCTTTTCCCTCAACGATATCGATGAAGCCGCTTATCAATTTCCCGTCTTTTATTGCAAGGTCAACTGAAAATTGTTTTTCTTCTAGGGGGAGTTTTGCTATCGGCATAGGCAGTGTCGATTTTACTCCTACCAAATTGGAGCTGAATTTAAACTGTCCAGTAAACTTTTGACCTTTCCCCTGAGAGACACTCTTAGGAATTTTGATAGCAGTTTCCCAGTCTAAAGTTCCCTTGGTTGACGCGGTGAAATTTTTCTCAGCAAGCCATTTAGCGAAGAGTGGACTGTGTTTGTTGAGCCTAAACAAAAGGTTTTCGATAGTCGAATTACCTTGGATGTAGACTTTTGTAGCATATGGCCCAGTTTTCTCTCCGCCTTTAGCATCAAGGTTTATTGCCGTGCTATCTAAAATTGCCTTTAATCCATCCCCCCACCACTCCCCACCTTTGAGAAACAGGCTTCCCGAGAGCTCCGTCAAGTTAATATCTTTACCACTTAAACTTAACTTATTTTTGTCAAAAATAGCGCTGCCAGAAATGTCTTTTTTTGCTCCGCTAAACAGAGGGATAGTCATGTCCAGATGAAGAGTAATATCATCCTCTAATATAAATCGAGTTATTTGCTTTGCCGGTGTTCTTAATAATGGGCTTGCTTTGACTAATGTGGATGGAAAGTCACCGGGGGCGATCGCTTTCCCAGTGATGCGTAAGAACTTTTCTTTGTTAAATAGTTCCTTGCAGCTAATGTTAACGTTTGTTAGAGAAGCTTTTTCGATAGTCCCGTCATTAATGACAAAATAAAGATTGTCCTCGCGTATAGCTATATGACCATTTACTTCGCGCGCTACCGGCCAGAGCCGTGCATATTTGATCGTCGACTTGCTGACGTTGAAATCAGCCACGAGTGTGCCTTCCGAGTTTTTGAATGGAAAGCTTTTTGTTGGTCCCCTAAAAGCTATCGACCCTTGGGTTAACCGTCCTTTATGGAATAATTCCCGGATCCATGTTTCACCCTTAGGAGGCAACATATCCAACGGCAAGAGGCTATCTAGGCTCTGGGCGTCAATATCGGGCAAAGCCACGCCGATGTTTAGATATGCTTCATTGGCGAGTATATCTTTATACTGGCCCGAGATACGGAAGGCCGATCCATTTAATTCTCCGGAAACGTCGCTCACTGACATATCCCAGTTGCCATTTTTGTTCTTCTGCCAAACGATCGAACCTTCAAGAGCCTTAAATGCTAAAGGGTTAGCAAGATGATGGTGTCCACCAAGAGTGAAATCAGTTTTCAATAGTGTTAATTCGCCTTCACTCAGGCTTATTTTTGTCGTTGCGGAGAAGCCTTTCAAAGCTGGATATTTATTATTGCCTGCTGTCGATAAATTTTTCACTCCTAGAGTCGCGACAAAAGC
>Ga0115002_10000161_pt1 | contig 94175 bp, 86 predicted proteins | sample ArcticOcean_MG_C_8_FD_89576 | JGI IMG/M metagenome (GOLD analysis project Ga0115002, IMG submission 89576) | Marine microbial communities from western Arctic Ocean - ArcticOcean_MG_CB11_86 | ecosystem: Environmental > Aquatic > Marine > Oceanic | place: Arctic Ocean: Canada Basin | collected... | reverse complement strand
TCAACTTCTCCAGGTGTTCTAATCGAATCAATTACTGCATCTGCACCATCAAGCATCTTTAGTAGCATTTCTGCTAATACACCAGCACCTCCCTGTCTTCTTAATTCCCTACCCCCTTCAATTAAGGCATCTCTAGTAGGCTCAATATTTTTCTCAGCAAGCCATACTCGTATAGAATCTGAACAAGATGCAGTCTTCAGACCTTTTTGTGCAAACCATCTAACAATTGTAGATTTTCCTGATGCATTCCTTCCAGTCAACCCAATGAGCATATTAGTGGGCTGTGGAAGGACAGAAATAGTGCTTGCCTTTCATTAACTCCAATATCTTCTTGTTGAAGCATATTTTAATTCAGCATGATGGATCGATCTGAGTAATCTGACTCTTTCTCCAAACACATGTCCTCTTAGAATTCTTGTAGCTGTTTCTTCAGCAATACCTCTTCCCATCATGCATATCACAGCATCTTTTCCGTGTGTCCTAATTAATTCAGCATTTTTTGTCATTTTGCCTGAAACTTTGGGATCCCTACTTGCAACCCAATCTATCAACATTGACTCCATTCTTTCTGGTGAACATGCTTGCATGGTGCCTGAACACGTTGAACATGCTTCAATTCTTTCAGGAAATCTATCTACTCTTTTTCGAGTTTTATTTTTACAATTTAGGCATATTAATACTGCTCTTTCATTCAACAATCGCACTTCTAGGTGTTCTCTCAATTCTTTGTCTGACCATGAAGGAAGTAACAGATCTTTCTCACTTTTTATTGATTGACCTAGAGGCCCTGGAGGAGTTGATAGAATCATAATGTCTCCATTTTGAATATCTGTTAAGAAATCAACCGTTGAATCAATATCCATTCTTTCATGAAATAATTTACTTAATGCTTCTTCTATAACTGGTGTGCCTTTCCATCTTCTCATTAATCCTTGAAGATTAACTTTACGTGGATCAACTCCTTTTTGTAAAACACCCATTCTTCTAGCAACTTGTACTACTCTCCATCTAACAGCTCTTCCATTGGGTATTGTCATTCGCATCAATGATGGCAAGGCTATAGGTGGGGTATCTTGTAACCAACCTATAATATCCGAGGAAGTAGTTCCTGGAATTTGGATAGATATTCGATAAGGGTCGATTAATGTGCGACCCATTTTCCCATCTTTTAATGACCCAAATGCTTGAATCAAGTGTGCTAAGGTTTCATTTATTTTTGAACCCGCACAAGTATTCAGAACAATAGTTCCTTGCCTGTCTTCAATTGTTACTGTTTTTTCATCTGGTAATACTCCCGTTGCCTCGATATGTTCTGAAACAGCATAAATCAAAGCCTCTCTAGCACTTGGTGAAAGTGGATATTCTTCAAATGGGACTACACTATCATCGTTCTCAACAGCCCCAAGCGTTATGGCTATACTTCTTCTTAATTTCCCTACTTCTCTAGCAACCTCTTTTGGAACAGGAGGTAATTCTCCAGACCAAACAGGAGCTTCTCCAGTTTCTTTGATTGGAGCAACGAGTAATTCTTCTTGCTCCGGATCAGCATCAACAATTTGCCATGTTCTGCCTGCCATTACAAATCTCCTTGCTCTACCGAGAGAATCATCACTTGCATCATTATTCAAAGATAGAACGAACGCTTCATCAACTGAACCTAGGACAGATCTAGTTACTACATCTCTTACTCTATACGATATCTCATCTGGAATCATAGAGATATGCTCGGTTCTAGATTTTGAAGCCTTTCCTGAAGGGGAAAACCATCCATTTTTTAGCGATTCAGGAAGAACTTTTAACATCCCTCTTCTCCATTTTATTTTATCTAAATCTTCTTGTTCTTCATCCCACGGTGGCCTTTTAGCAGGAATGTCTTGATCACTTCTTGAGGCTAATTCTTCCCAAAGTTTAGCCGGCCATTTTGTTACGTCTGAATCTTCAGGATTTTCAACAAGTCGTATAAGCCAACGATCATTCAGAACCCTAAGGATGCCTATACTTGATTTGTAATTCCATTCTTTAAATATGGAGCAATTTTTAATTATTTGGTTTGCTTTTTCAAGTGGTACAACCCCTCTTTCAATTGCCAATTGAATAAATTGATTCGCCGCGACGACTCCTGGATCTGTTTGCCATTCTATTCCCTCAAGTTCTGCCGCCATTGCTTTCCTTGCAATAACTGCACACTCAGATATTTCATCTACTTCCCATGCAAGAATTTCCCCTCTCCCAGTACCTCCTAGGTGGTGTTCTGCCCTTCCCATTCTTTGCAATAATCTATCAACTGCTCTTGGTGATTGTAATTGATGAACTCTCTTTATTGATCCTATGTCAATTCCTAATTCTAAACTACTTGTGCAGATAATTCCATTCAATTCACCTTGTCTCAGTTTATCTTCCATGTCTTTTCTTGTTTCAGCAGCAAGACTTCCATGGTGTACCCCAATTTTTATTTCTGGGACGATTGCACTCAATCTTTGTGCAACCGTTTCTGCTGCAGACCTTGAGTTCACGAAAATTAGAGATGGTGAATCATTAATTAATGAGTTCGCTAATCTTCGGAAAGCCGCGATTGAATTAGGAGAAACCGACCATTGTACTGAAAGAATTTCATCTTCCGCGGACGTTTTTTCTTTGTGAACAACAACTTCAGTAAATCTTGGAGCAGGACCGAGAATAGGTTCTGCCTTTTTAGACATATAATTTGCAACTTCTTTAGGATTCCCAACAGTTGCTGATAAACCAATTCTTTGAAATAATCCCTTGTTAATGTCGGCAATTCTCTCTAAACCAACCATTAATTGAGCCCCCCTCTCATTTCCTGCAAGGTCATGTATTTCATCAAGAATTATCACCTTGACACCGGAGAGATGTTTTCTTAATCTACTTCCTAACAACATTATTTGTGTTGTTTCTGGTGTAGTTATCAAAAGGTTTGGAGGGTTTTTTGATTGTTTAGTTCTTTCTTTTTGAGTTGTATCGCCATGTCTTAGTCCAACTGTTAATCCTAAAGGTTCCAACATTGCAGACAATCTTCTATCAATATCTCTATTCAACGCTCTAAGAGGAGTTATGTACAATATTGACAAACCTTCCCATTTTTCCTCAAGAGCTCTAGATACTACTGGTAGGATTGCTGCCTCTGTTTTTCCACTACCTGTAGGGGCGACTAGTAACCTATCATGGCCATTGTATAAATCAATCATGGCTTCTTCTTGAATAGGTGTGAGTTTCCATCCTAATTGAGTAATGAGATTACGAACATCAGGGTGCAATGTCTCCATTGCAGTTTTACTCATAGTCTTCTCGCGCAGGTTCTGTTTAGAAAACCCAACGAAGGTACTCTCCAATATTTTTGAAGATAATTATGGATGAGAGGGGACCTCATCATCCCAGTTCCCCATCTTGTTTAGTGTGATTGTAACATTAGTTACTTCTCCATCTTCCCAGTAATCTACTGCAACAAAAGTTGGCCGATTATTCATTATTTCCCAGCATTCAATAGATCTATTTAGTAGGAAATCATAATCATTAACTTCACTTGACCTGAAAGGATCAGGAAGTCCATATTGGCTAGTTAGCCAATTATTCAGATGCCAAACAGGTTGTGCCCCATCTCCTCTATGTACGGTGCATTCCATATCTTCTTGATTATCTTCAGCATAATTTGTCGTCCAACTAAAAACTCCAAAGTCATGTAACCAAGGATAACTCTCATTTCCGGGTTGTTCCCAAAAAATAACTAAATCTTTCCCGGTAAGAATCAGATCGCCAATACTTGGCCATTCCTCACCTAGATTATGAAAATATATTCTATCATACAAACCAGTTGCATTGAAGAGAAACTCTAAATGATCTGCTGGTACTCTATTTTCTATTAGAAGAGTGACTACATCTCCACAAGATAATGCACATTCTTCATTGGTAGAATTCATTAGTGAATTTAGAAGATTAAGCCATTCAAAAGCATCTATCTCTGAATATAAACATGGATGGAAGAACTGACCAGTTCCGTGACAGAACCTTACATCCTCAGGTTCTGTGTCGTCATATGTAGCATGATGTGTATCAACCATAAATGCTCTAATCCCTCCATCCCATTGTGCTTGAAGGCCAGTATAATGATTTACTCCAATGACTACTCCATCTTCTGCAGCAGAATAGGCATTATGTGTTTCTGGAAATGTGAAATCATCGTAACTTCTCAAACAATATTCTGATGAACCGTGACAAATCATTGCATCATTTGGATTTAAAGGATCGAAATTCCGGATTATCTCCCAGTCATTAGGTAAACCATCTCCATCTGTATCTTCATCTAAATAATCGCAAATTCTATCTCCGTCCATATCTTCTGGTGAAATCTCATCCCAATCTGTTGTTTGACATTCTGTTTCTGAATCTCGAGTCCATCCATCTCCATCTATATCAGTATCTAAATTATTACAAATTGTATCATTATCTAAATCTCCTGGGACTTGATCTGCTCTATCTGGATCAGTTCCACAATCAATTTCTAATGGATTATCCCACCCATCTCCATCTCTATCGGCATCTAAAATATCTTCGATTCCATCCTTATCTAAATCCGGAATTGTTTCGCCGACACATCCTGATAAAATCAAGTTCAATACAATTACAATTGTCCACCATGGACTTTCCATACATCTCAGTTGAGAGTCGAGCACATGAATTAATTGGTATTATTATGATTCTTCATCTGAACTTGTTAGCGTAAGGCACTAAGCGGCGAAGCCTTACCCAAGGTCGATATAATGGCGCGTCGAGACGAGAAACAATCGGGCTTATTTGGTTGGAGCTGGAGTTTCCAACTAGTTACTAACGTTTCAATTCTTTCAGTTGCTCTATTAGTTTGGGGCATTGTTTTCCTTTTTGTCCTTTCAGGTGCAACAGACCCTTCTAAAGAAAATTTTGTGGCCTTAACTTGGCTTGGTATGATTGTTGGAGCTATAGGGACATTTTTTGTTGCCCCAGAATTCTTCTATTATTTAGAACAAAAACAGGTTCTTGATGACATATTACTACTTGACTCAAGAGCCGAAGTCTTGCGCCGTCGAAAAGAAGGGGAAGATGCAGCAATAATGCTTGGATCTAAGCATATGGGCTTAATGAGAGGTCTCTTAGAAATGCATAAAATACCAGTAGGCAAGAATCTTGCAGGTGAATCTTCAATTCCTAGTTTTCAGTCAAATGAATATAGCAAAGATTCGTGGTGGAGTAATTCCAATTCTATTATTTCTCAAAAACTTCCTGGCCTTGAAATTCTTAGAGATTTATTCGTTCATAGATTGCTAATCTTAACAACACTAAGTGCCTTAGTAGTCTTAGTTTGGAATACTCTATTTGGTTTAGCTACACAATCTGGTTCAAGAGAATACACTATAGATTTAACTGAAAAAATTAGTGGTTCCTCGTCGTATTATTATCCCTCTTCTCACCTTGATCCGGTAAGCATCCTTTTGATTATATTCTTTTTATTATTGTTATATTCAACCCGAGCGTTTGATCAGAAGGAGGATTAGTGTTGTCCAATGATATTAAATTATATCTAAGAGAGGCTTTTCTTGCAATAGGCTTAGTATTTTTACTTCTTGGTTCGATGTGGCTAGCAACGGGGAAGTTTCCTCCAATGGTTGTAGTTGAGTCAGGTTCAATGATGCATACTGATGATGGCTCATTAGGGGCTATAGACCCTGGTGATTTAGTTCTAGTAATGCACCCCGATAGAGTCGATATAGTTACATTTGTAGAGGCTTCTGAAGTAGATAATAAGAATTATGGATATGAAAAACATGGAATGTATGGTGATGTTATAATTTATAAGAAAAATGGAGGTCATGATACGCCTGTTATTCATCGAGTTTTGCTTCAAGCAGAAGCTAATAGTACAGCGAATCCAGTTGACAATAATTGTTCAGAAGGAGTTTTCGATAAAGTAGAAGATATCTGTATTTTGACTTGGGACGTACCGGGTACAAATTTGGTTGATGTTGAGGAAATAACTCTTACAATTGCTTACCCATGTAATCCTCATGGTAACTTGACAATTGATCGTTGGGTACCAAAACACGAAGGTTACTTGACGACAGGTGATAATCGAATAACAAATGGTTGTACTATAGATCAGCTCCGTGCCACAAGTTCTACTGCTGACGACGATTATATTCGTAGCCGTGGGCTAAAAGATGAGAATGGAAATCCAGTAACAGCAGTTAGAGGTGAGTGGATAGTAGGTATTGCATCATCTGAGATTCCATGGGTTGGGTCAATCAAACTATTTTTCTCAGGAACTTCAAATTATGTATCTAGTCAAACTTGGAGCAATTTAGTCACACTAATAGCAGTAATAGTAATTGTACCAATGATTTTTGACATTTTTTCTTATTCAAATAATGACGAAGAAGAATAGCATTAATTTAGTATATTGGCAACTAATATTGGTAATAATATAATAATTAGCATGATAATACTACTAAGGCCGCTGATTCTATTTGCTAGGGATTCTACTCTTAGAGGATTCATGTCTCTTGCGAAGAATCGTATAACTGAATGTGCAGAATCTCTAGCAATCTGTCCTCCATCGAATGGCACCATGGGTATCAGATTAGCAAATCCAAGCAGGAAATTAATCCATGCAAACCAGAATAAGAAATCAAAAACTGCTAGCAACCCTTCAGTCCCTATGATGGATGTAACTAGTCCATCCCCCGCATCTAATAAGTTTCTTTCATCTAATGGTATTGTATGCCCTTCTAATTGTATTGGAGTCCCCATCATTACTAGCGGTTTAAACAAGAAATTCATAGCCCTTGTAAAGGAACCGCTAGAATATGATAATTCATATCTATCTACTGCTTCAGTACCTGAGTAAAAACCATGCACTCCAAGAAATGCATCTCCATCTTTAATCCCCAGCTCATTTAGTTCATTAGTATATTTTTCAAGACAGTCTTCTTCTTCTTCACATTCATCTTCAAAGTAACTAGGGATCCCTTGTTCAAGATAGTAATCTAATTGATTTGTTAATGTAACAGTTATTCTTCTTGCTTCCCTTTCTCCAAGTTCATTTTCTCGGGATAGGACTGATATTTCGACTGCATCTCCTGGTGATTTTGATTCCATCACTAATTCAAAAGAATCATAATCCGGAACCCATATTCCATCCATATGCGTAATGATTTCATATGGTTCTAGGCCCGCTTCATCTGCTCCACTACTCGCAACTATCTTCTGAGCATGCATGCCTGGATTTGTAGCAACGAATCCTGAAGCAGTCACTGAAATCAGTAAAAGAACAAAATATGTCGCTACTATATTTATTGATGGAGCAGCAGCATATATCCGTAGTCTCTCTCTTCTCGGTGCTCTCGTCATTTCTTCGAACTCAGGTTCAAAGAAGGCTCCCATTGGAAGCGGGCCAAGTAAAAGTAGACCGAAACTTTTTGCTCTCATTCCATGAACTCTAGCTTGAATTGCATGCCCGTATTCATGGATTATTACTGCTATGATTAATGCAATCGTTGGCCACCGAAATGGTATACTGCTCGTTATGCCTGGTATTAGCAGCAAATCTTTTGCAGGTATCGATTCTTGCGGTGGCGATAATGCGGTCATTAATGCACTAAACAAAAGTAAGAGCATTACTCCAAACATTACAACAAAACATAGCCAAATTGAAAATTCGCCGAAACCTCTCCAGAACCGGCCATATCTTGATATTTTATCAAGAAACACTCGTCCTTTATTCGTTCTAATCATTAATATGAAGCCCAGCATTCTTGTAGCATTCCAGTCATCTAAAGTTCCATTATTCTCAAGATACACAAGACTAGTATACCAAATTATCATGATAACTACACCCCAAAGTGGCAGTCCTAATATGTACAAGAAGTATACTGATATCATTGGAAAAAGATGCTTCATCAGTGAGACATCCTCATCTTGCATGGCTCTTGGCCTACATTCCTATTCTTCAACTTGTGTTCTTTCTTGCATAAGTGACATGAACAAGACGCTTGTCCCGATACCATGGATGCAATCGACTCTGATGATATTAAAAGTAGACATCGGCAACTCGATTCAATACGAAGAGGAAGAGATAGTATTCTTCGATTATTAAATCAAGCTCGGTTAAAAAACATGTCTCAGGAAATAAAACACTTAACTCAAGAGTTTGATAGGCTTGACGCGGCTCTTTCTGGAGATGATGAGTCATATTGACTTGTTAGTGAATCCAACATTTCTGAATAAATTTTATTTGGAACAATATTTGATTCTATATTTTTAGCACTATCTGATTTTGCAATTAATGATAGGAATTTATGCAAAGGCATTCCCTTATCCCAGTTCAAATATGGAGTTCCATTCCTTGTTAATGGTAGTTCAGGGACACTTCTAGCGAGCAATCTTGATTTTCCAGTCAACCCCTCAACTTTCACTCTAAATATTTTCCAACTATCTCCTCTTACTCCTTTTAGTCGATATGCGTAGAATGGCTGTATTGAACATTTTACTCCAATTGCCTCTAAAGCTTGGTATTGTAAGACAGTTCTTCCCGACAGGTACAATTTTGTTTTTTTCGAAGATTTCACCTCGATTGGAAAACAAATATCTCCTCTTAATGCTAATAAATCACCAGTTCCTTCAGAACCACTACCTGGGGCTCTCACAACAAGAAATGGCCGTTGGCAGATTTGCATTGCTTGAGCACGTTCTGATTCACTGCATGATCTCGTTATTGCGCGCACACCTTTCTCTTCACCAGCAAGTACAGAACGTAACTCGCGCTCGTATGCGCCCCCTATTCCCATGAGCCTATCGTAATCTCAAGGTTCTTGACGACATCGATTGAAATCACCGATTTAGCGCTTTTTTTGGTGCTTTCAAGATTTTACGTATTGAGATATTACTGGATTTTTCCCTTCCTATAGTCTCTTGTTCTATCAACACCGGGAAATTGGTCTTCACTTTCACGGTATACGGTTTTCATATTTTTAAGGAAACTTGCTTCATTTGTGATTATTAGCACCATATCAACTCCTGGGTCTTCTCCTTCATCCATCCAAGCAAGGATAATCTCCATTGTCATTCTTGCCCCTTCTCTATGCGGATATGCGAAAACATCCATGCCTAATGGTGGTAAAACCAAAGTATTACGAGGTTCCAGTTTTTCAACTTCGATAAACATTGCTTCATACGATTTCTTTAACAGTTCTCTACGAAACTGATCTTGAGTAGGCCTTCTGCAATCCGGGCCAACAACATGGATTAAATGTTCAGCAGGTAAATTATATGCAGAAGTAGTAACAGCTTCTCCAACACCACAAGGCTGGGTGTTAGTTTTTCGTTTTTCTTTAGCAATTTCGGTACATGCTGCTCTTAGTTCAGGCCCAGCAACAAGTTGCATAACTTCATCTAGCCCTTCTCTCCCTGCAAGCCTATTATTTGCCGGCAATACCATGACGTCACCTTCTACTCGAGAAACATTTCCAAAGCAGACTCTTACTTGGCCATATTTGCATTCTCGAACTATAATGACCTCTGCCATATTTAACTCAGAGGAGGCCATGCGATATGTATCCTTCTTCTCACCATTCTGAATTTTAAAGGGAAGATTTCATCCGTGAAGACCTTCACGCCTTACTCATGTCAGTAGGGTACGTACTAGTAAATGTTGAACCCGGCTCAGAAGTTTCGGTATTCAATGCAACCTCTACATTATCATTTGTTACCGATGCTAATCTTCTTTTTGGAGATCATGATTTAATCGTTAAGTTAGAAGCCGATAATATGAAAGAAATAGCTCGCTTAGTTGTTGAATCAATACGTGCAATACCTGGTGTTCTGAATACAAAAACACTTGCTTGCGCCGAAATGTAATTTCGATTTTTAATACTTGGTTTTTTCTGTAATACTCCCATAGTGGCGCAGTATTGCGTTTTTTATACAATACCTTCATAGCCTATTTTGGCAGGCGAAGTGACGGAGGATTGCTTTATGTCAGACAAAAAATACTTCGTACTGATGGAGAATGGAAAGGACACTGCTCAGGTGTTCGTAAGCAAGCAACCACGAGGAGCAGCTTTGAAAGCGGCTACCCGTGGTCATACCGACATCCAACTGCGTGAGCGCGGGACAAACCGTGTTCATAGTTTCAAAGGTTGGACTGAAGTTGTTGCAAAGCCAGCGAACGGACCCGCATGGCTACCAGACAAAATCAAGAAGGCAAATGTAAAGAAAAATGGAATTACTCGTTTATGAGCAATCCATTTTTTTACGGAATTACACAAACCCTCTCCGGGTAAACTCGGAGTGGGCAATAATAAATTGATTATCTTAATCCAAGTTTACGCCCTATTATTGCGATAGGATCATAATATTCGGTAACCACTCTTTCTTTCAGAGGAATTATTGCATTGTCTGTGATATTTATCCCAGCAGGACAAACTTCTGTACAACATTTTGTGATATTACAGTAACCAATACCAAAATCCTCTTTAATTTCTGGAATTCTATTTTCAACATCTAGGGGATGCATTTCCAATCCTGCCAAACGTACAAAAAATCGTGGTCCAGCGAACTCATCAAATTTTTGATGTTCTCGTAAGACGTGGCAAGTATTTACGCATAGCATGCATTCTATGCATCCTCTAAATTCCTGAATTCTATCGGCTTCTTCTTGTTTAAATTCCCAATTTAATTCATCTGGTCCATTTATTGGGACCATTTTCTTATTCATTTCATATGCCCAAGATATATCTGTAACCAAATCTTTTGTGAGAGGGAATGCTTGCATTGGTTTTACTAAAATAGGTTCACCTTCTGGTGTTTCTTCGATAATATCTTCCATACGTGTCATGCACATCAATCTAGACTTACCATTTACTTCCGCAGAACAAGAACCACATTTTCCTGCTTTACAGTTCCATCTGCACGCTAGGTCGGGGGCATGTTCTGCTTGAATGCGGTGAATTACATCTAGAACTACCATGCCTTCATCCATTTCAACTGTATAATCCACCATTTCACCAAATGGATCTCCATCAGCGTCTGGCTCACCTCGAAAAACTCTGAATGTAACGTCTTCTACCATGTTATTCTTCCTCATGTAAATCTTTTAAATCTAAAAGTGCCTTTAACTTATTATCAATTGGAGGGTAACTCCTATGTTCAATATTCATGATGAAATCACCTTCTGCTGTTTCACCCTTTGTAATGACACTATTTATTTTGCCCCAGTATTTGTAATCTGGATTAGGGAAATCGTCTCTTGTATGCCCCCCTCTAGATTCTTCTCTATGTAATGCTGCTAATGTACACATTCTACTTACATCTATCATAGCACTAATTTCTAATGCTTGATGCCATCCTGGATTGTATATCTTACTGCTTCCAGAAAAAGTATTTTTTGAACGTTTTTCTATCTTATTTAAATCATCTAAAGCCTCTTTTAAAAGCACACCAGTGCGAATTATGCCAACTTTATTTTGCATCATTTCTCGTAAATCTTCTACTACTTTGGCAGGATTTTCTCCTTCTTTCCGATTTAGGGGTGCTAAAGTTTCTTTGGCGATATTATTTATTTCTTCTTCATCTATTGGTAAAAATTGGTTTATATTTGCAGCAGCGGCCGCAGCTTTTTCTCCAGCAATTTTTCCAAACACGATTAAATCTGATAGTGAATTGCCCCCTAGGCGATTAGCACCATGCAAACCGGTCGCTACTTCTCCCGCAGCAAACATCCTAGGAATTGTAGATTCTTGAGTTTCATAGTTTACCTTTACGCCTCCCATAACATAGTGAGCAGTCGGCCCTACCTCCATCTTTTCTTTAGTGATATCAACAGCAGCTAATTCTTTGAATTGATGATACATCCCAGGTAATTTCTTTTTTACTTCTTCTTCATCTCTCCAAGATATATCCAGATATGCTCCACCATGCATACTCGCCCTACCTGCGTTTTTTTCTGAATTAATTGCTTTAGCAACTACATCTCGTGTTAGTAACTCGGGAGGTCGGCGTACTGTTGCTAACTTCCCTTTTACAATTTCTGAAACCCATTCTTTTGCTTCAGTTTCAGTATCAGCAAACTCGTCTTTATACATATCGGGTACATAATCAAACATGAATCTATTACCCTCTGAATTTGTTAATATGCCACCTTCTCCTCTGACTCCCTCTGTCACTAGAATTCCTTTCACGGAAGGAGGCCAGATCATTCCAGTTGGATGAAATTGTACAAATTCCATATCTCCCATCTCAGCACCTGCCCAATATGCTAGGGCGTGACCTTCACCAGTATACTCCCACGAACCTGAACAAACCGCCCAACAACGTGTAATTCCTCCCGTTGCTAATACTATTGTTTTAGCTTTGAAAACATGTAGCGAACCATTATTCCTATCATATGCAAAGCATCCAGATATCTTTCCATCAGTTTTGAACAATTTACGTACTGTGTATTCCATATAAACATCCATTCCCATATGAACCCCCTTTTCTTGTAAAGTTCTAATTAATTCAAGTCCTGTAGCATCCCCTATATGTGCCAATCTCGGGTATGTGTGCCCACCGAAGTTACGTTGATTGGTTAGTCCTTTAGGTGTTCTATCGAAAACAGCACCCCAAGTTTCTAATTCACGTATTCTATCTGGTGCCTGCTGAGCATGAATTTTAGCCATTCTCCAATCACCGAGATATTTCCCTCCTTTCATTGTATCACGGAAATGAATTTCCCAATTGTCTCGTGGATCTTTGTTACCCAAAGCTGCTGCTGCTCCTCCTTCAGCCATTACAGTATGTGCCTTTCCTAGCATCGATTTACATATCATAGCAACACTTGCACCACTTTTACTAGCTTCAATTGCTGCTCTTAAGCCAGCACCACCAGCTCCAATTATGACCACATCATGTTCATGTGTTATTACGTCCTCTGAAATATTATATCCCTCCAATCAGAACAATATCATTCAATCCAAAGAATGGGTCAGTACACGCATATATATAGAAATCAGTAAACATAACCCAGAATAGTGAGTATAGTGCCCAGCCTTTATGGTGCTCATTAAACATCGTACTCATTTTCCAGAGTCTATATTTCATTTTATTCATCGGTGTCCCAGTCCAATTATTTGAAGCACCTCCAACCACATGTCTGAATGCATGGCAACCAAATGTATACCCAGTCAACATAATGACATTAATTAGAAGAATTAACGTACCTACGCTGATGCCATATTTATGCACACCGTCCAGATGAAAATTTATTGATAGCCAGACATCATATGACAATATTACTAAATATGCCAATGCAATATACATGAAATAACGATGAAGATTTTGTACTACCAAAAGTCCAGTTTCACCTGAATATTCATTCCATGGCTTGGATACTGCACAACCAGTTGGTTGTTGCATGAATGCACGATAGTATGCTTTACGATAATAATAACAGGTTCCTCGGAATCCTCCGGGAAATATGAGAATAAACATTGCTGGGCTCATCCATTGAAGTTGTGTTGGAACCCATGAATTTTCTCCTGGTACTATTAACGGGCTAAATAGAGGGCTTAAAACATGTGAATTTGCTGATAATATTACCATAGTTTGGTGGTCTGCACTAGCACCAAAATCAGAGAAAATCCAAAAGTCCGCTTCCATAAACCCCCTCCATGTCGAATAAGCCACCATAAATCCAAGGTATAGTGCCATTGCAGTAGGCCCAGTCCACCATCGATCAACTCTATCTGTGACTGCAAAACCTTTCTTCATTGGTAGTTTCATTGCACCAGACATTGTCACTCACTCTTGCTCTATACGTTGCGAATCACAGACGACCAATAAGTGATTGCTTCTTGCTATACTATTTCGTCTGCCTCATTCGTAAGATTAATTACTATCCCTAACGTCACAATGTTCGATAGGGATGGATGATTTTAGCAGTATTGAATCATCTATTTGTCTTAAGTGCGGATTTATGCCAGGCGCTTGGCTACCCACTTTCCCATGCCCAGAATGTGGCGAAATAATGATCTAAGCCAAAGACGAGTAGTCAACTTTTTCTTCGACAAGCTCAACTTCTTCTACGTCCATCTGAGCAAGTTGCAACTTACCTGATAGTTCATCATTTACTGCATGCCAGTATGAATAAGCTTCAATGACCCAAATTCCCGATTCTCTAGTTCCGTTGCCACTTCCTTTAACTCCACCAAAGGGAAGGTGTGCTTCAGCTCCGGTTGTGGAATTATTTATTCCAGTCATTCCGGCTTTGATCCCAGTTTTGTAACGATAAGCTTCCAAGCGGTCATTTGTGTATATTGCACTTGAGAGTCCATATGGCGATGCATTTGCTAAATACAATGCATGTTCGAAGTCCTTTGCCTTAACTATTGTAATTGCAGGTCCAAATATTTCTTCATGGAAACACTCCATATCTTCTGTTACATCTGCATAAACGTGAGGCCACATATATACTCCTTCTTCTGGATTTCCAAGAAAATTCTTGGGTTTATTATTTGATGATATTCTGCCACGTCCCCACAGTTTCCTAGCGCCACTTCCTTCACATAATTCTAAATCTCTTAAGAAATTATTAGCATATTTATCAGACAGCATAGGGCCATAGAGAACATTTTCATGAACCATTGAGTCCCCAATAATTGTGTTTTCCACTTTTTCCATTAATTTTTGAATAAATTCTTCATATATGTCTTCATGAATAATTAGATTTCCAAGACTTGTGCAACGTTGTCCAGCGGTTCCAAAACCAGCCCAATAGGCACCTTCTACTGCATTTTCCATATTTGCACTAGGCATAATAACTAGTGGATTCTTGCCCCCAAGTTCTAGACTTGCAGAAACTAAATTTCTACCACATACCTCTCCGATCATTTTCCCCACAGAGGTCGAACCAGTGAAACTTATTTTGTCAACTAAACCCTCATCTACAGCATCCACAAGGTGCTGTCCTGCTCCACTACCTTTACCATGAACTAAATTAATTACTCCATTCGGTAATCCTGCTTCATGCATAATTCTTGTTAACATGAATGAAAGCAATGGTGCATCTTGCGGACTTTTCCAAACACAAGTGTTTCCACACATTATAGCAGGAATCATTTTCCAAAAAGGGACTGCTGCTGGGAAATTACAAGCATTGATAATCCCACATACCCCCAATGCCCTTCTGTAAGTGAATAGCTCTTTATCCGGCAGTTCAGAATTTACGGTCTGACCGTATAATCGACGTCCTTCAGACTGGAAAAATAGACATGTGTCAATTGCTTCTTGAACTGATCCTGCACTTTCCTTCAGAGTCTTCCCAATTTCTCTGGTTTCAACTCTGACAATGTCATCTTTGTATTGCATTAGTAGTCTGCCCATATTACCAATAATTTGTCCCCTTGTAGGAGCGGGTGTAGCCGACCATGAAGGAAATGCATTTCTAGCAGCATTAAGTGCTTGATGGACATCTTTTTTTGTCGATAAGGGGAACTCCCCCAAACAGTCGGCAAGAAGTGCCGGATTTATGCTCTCGAAAGTTTCGCCATTACTTGCAGGTTGTAATTTTCCATTGATAATATTGTATCCTTTTATCTTAGGACTACCGTTTGGATTCTTGGCATCCATAAACTCAAATCCTGATTCTAGCACGTTCGTCATGTGCCTTGGGAAATACAGTTCTATGAAGAAACCTTCTCATTCAACATTATGGTCATTTTATCTAATATTCATTTGACATCTCCAAGTTGTCGGGTTTAAAGCCCCCCATCCCGAGAAAGGTTCGTTGAGGGTGATGTGGAATGTCAGATGAGGGAGTAGATCAGATACAACTGAAAGTACAAAAAGCGATACCAAGTGATGTAGGTCATGGTCGAGCTAGAGTTCCTTTTGATAATGATCTTAACTTAAAACCGGGTGATATTATTGAAATTACTGGTGAGCAGAAAACAGCAGCTATTGTTTGGCGATGTCGGCCAGAGGATGCATCTTTAGATTTAATTCGAGTTGATGGAATTATAAGAAAAAATGCAGGCGTATCATTGAACGATAAAGTCATGATTCGTAAAGTTGAGACACAACCATGTCAGAAGTTAATTCTTAGTCCAGTAATGGCTAAACAACAGAAAGTTCGTTTTGGCCCAGGTATTGAAGGATTCGCTCGTCGAGGATTAAACAAACGACCGGTAGTTTCTGGCGATAGAATATTTATTCCTGGCATGACTCTTTTTGCAGAAGCTTTACCTTTCCAGATTGTTCAAACTACTCCAAAGGGAATCGTTCAAGTTTTACCTGATACTGAAATTATAATCAAAGAAGAACCGATTGATGACACAGAAGATGGTGGTCAACCAATTTCAACAATTTCATACGAAGATATAGGTGGTTTAGGTTCACAATTACAGAAAATTAGAGAAATGATTGAATTACCTTTGAAACACCCGATTCTTTTTCGTAGATTGGGTATAGATCCTCCTCGTGGAGTTTTATTACACGGTCCACCTGGCACAGGAAAAACGCTAATTGCAAAGGCTGTTGCTTCTGAAACAAAGGCTAATTTCACTTCAATCAATGGTCCAGAAATTATTTCTAAGTATTATGGCGAAAGTGAAAAACAATTACGAGAAATCTTTGATGAAGCTGCCGCAAATGCCCCTGCAATCATCTTCATTGATGAGTTAGATTCAATCGCCCCAAAGAGAGAGGATGTTAGTGGTGAAGTTGAACGTAGAGTTGTAGCTCAACTATTGACACTACTAGACGGTATGCAAGGAAGAGATAATGTCATTGTAATAGGTGCTACAAACCGTCCCGATGCGATAGATCCTGCCCTTCGTCGAGGCGGCCGTTTCGATAGAGAATTAGAAATAGGCCCACCTGATAAAAATGGGCGTTCAGAGATTATTGGTATTCATACTCGAGGGATGCCAATAAGTGATGATTTTGATGTTGATTGGCTATTAGACAACACTCATGGTTTTGTCGGTGCAGATATTTCTGCTTTAGTGAGAGAAGCAGCCATGAAAGCGCTTCGCCGTTATCTTCCAGACATTGATCTGGATGAAGAACACATTCCTACTGAGGTTTTAGAGAAGATGGAAGTAAGAATGGCAGATTTCCGATTAGCAATCAAGGAAATAGAACCTAGTGCATTAAGAGAGATATATCTTGAAGTCCCAGAAGTAAGTTGGGACCAAGTTGGAGGTTTACATGAGGTCAAAGAGAGATTAAAGGAGAGCATTGAATGGCCTTTGACAAAGCCAGAAATGTTCGAGCACTTCGGTATTAATCCACCTCGGGGGATTGTTTTGTTTGGTGCACCTGGAACTGGTAAGACTTTGATTGCGAAGGCTATTGCCCATGAGGCAAAGGCGAATTTTATCACAATCAAAGGTCCTGAGTTAATTTCTAAATGGGTTGGAGATTCAGAAAAAGCAGTACGGGAATTATTCAAGAAAGCCAAGCAATCCAGTCCTTCAATTATCTTTTTAGATGAATTCGAAAGTATTGCAGGCGTTAGAAGAAGCAATACTGGTGAAGGTTCAGATGTAATGAATAGGGTTGTTAATCAATTATTAAGTTCAATGGATGGAGTGGAGTCAATGGAAGGAGTAATTGTTGTAGCAGCTACCAATAGGCCTGAAATGTTAGATCCAGCTTTGTTAAGGAGTGGAAGATTTGAACGTGTACTCCATATCCCTCCTCCTGATGTCGATTCAATCAAGGCAATTTTGAAGATACATTCTGAACCAATGCCTCTCGGTAAATTTAATATCGAAGATTTAGCACCAAAATTAGTAAACTATACGGGTGCGGATATTGAAGCAATCTGTAGAGAAGCCGCATTAATAGCTATGCGGGCTGAGAAAAAATCAGTATCTAAGAAGCATTTTGAAGAAGCTATTAACAGAGTCAGGCCAACAATTACTGAGGAAATGATGGATTATTACAATCGTATGGAGGCCAGATTAACTAGTGGTCTTGAATCAGTTCGCCGCACTCCTGACAGACTTTCGGGAATTGAATCTGCATGAGGGTTATAATATGCCAGTAACCTTTGGTCGTGAAATTGTTAATCGTGACGTCCATGATAGTGCTGATGATAAATTGGGTAATGTTGCAGATTTTCGTATAGATATTGGAAGTGGGCAAATAACCAATATTTTGGTGATGATTGAGCCAGATATTAATCCCCAACTTCTCCCATGGCCTACTGTTAATGGTCTCCTTTCGGTTCCAGTTGAAGAAATTGAGAGCGTAGGCAAGGTAATCAAACTATCAGAATAGTATGATGCATGACCGTTCATTCGTTCACAAGCGTCTTAAGTCGAACTTCGGGCTCGTTATTTGTCATATCGACTAGGTGGGGAGCAGCATGGCAAATTTTCGCGATTATACACGAAGATTAACGACTCTTAAAACTCGCCGAAATATGTTAGTTGGTTCCTTCTGGATATTACTCATACTTCTTATTTCGACTATAGCAGTAACTTACGTCACTGATGGACAAACTCAGCAATCGGCTTACGGAGATGATTGGAATGATCTTGGTCGCTTTAGAGCCGAACTCAATAGTATGGGTATTGAAACAAATGCACTAGTCTCCAGTCCTCTTTTACTAAGTGAAATTGACCACCCCGAAGAAGCAATATTTGTAATATCTGGCGTCGAAAAAGATACTATATCTTTACCCCGATTTACTGGTGATGAAAATATAATTGAATTTTCCGAAGGTTCAGGTTACACAACTTCTGAGATAATAGCTATTGATGAGTTCGTTGAGGCGGGTGGGACCGTTTTATTGATGGATGACAAAGGTTACTCATCTACATTAGCAGATAAGTTTGGTCTAGAATTTTCTGGCCACACTTTGTATGATGGGGAAGCGTATGCAACTGAGTTAGATTACAATTTTATTTGGGTCAATACCTCTTCAGCATTTAATTTCACAACGAATTCTGGTTCATTATCGAGTATTCATCCTTGTTTAAGGGATACTGATACGGACGGTTATATAGATATTTTAGATACAGATCCATATGATATTACTACCTTTCCAGCTGGTTTAACTAGGGAGTCAGCAGGTTTATGCGCTCACAGATGGATATCTGAGACAGAATGGGATTTTTCTGAAAGTTATAATTTATTGACCAATCAGCCTTCGGCTTTCAATGCAGGTTCTTACAATCCTGTGGAAAATAGATACGACATTGGTAAATCTACTCTCGATTCATATCTTGATAGCAATGATGATGGAAATCTAACAATAGGTTCACCAGCCTTTGGTATTGATGGTGACGAAGTTGGGCCATTTGCAGTTTATGTCCGTTATTGTGCAGATCGTTTATGCGTCGGTGCAAACTCAGGACGAGTTCATTTCGTAGCAGATGGTTCTATATTGACCAATTCATTATATGACGATTCTTTCTATTCTGGTATTGATGATGTTGTTCCTTCAAATGATAATCGTAAGTGGGCATTAGATATAATTGCAGAATCTTTGCTTGTCGGTAATTCAAGTGCTCAGAGTTCATCAAATGCTATTGTTATATTTGATGAATCTAGACATCAGCAACCTACCTTATTTGGCGATACTTACAATTTAATGTACTATCTTCTAATTTATTTTACAAATGACTGGATGGCTATGCTTCTTCTTTTCCTTGGTTTATTCATCACTCTAGAAGCAGTTTTAATTAGAAAGGAAGACCCTGAAAATTGGCGACATGTTTTCCGAATAATATACTATGGTTTTGGCGACGCTAGACGATATGAATATTATCAAAAACCAGAAAAGATACGACAAGTTTTACTAACCAGAGTAAGGAATTTAAACACTTTATCGAGAGAAGAATTTGATGCTTTACCTGCTGCAGAATTGCAAATAATGATTGAAGATCCAGTTCTTACGAAGTTTATTTTCGAGGACCGTAAATACAAACCAGATGAGCTTGTAGGTATAGTAAAGAGAATCAAAGAATGGGGATCAACAGATTCTGAAAAGGAGGTTGAATATGTGGACTCGTAAGGCAGCTATCCTTTTGACAAGCGGAATAAGCTTGATATTGGTTGGTATGATGATTTCGAATTTCCAACTAATGATTATTGGATTAACTTTTATTTCTTTTATTGCAATAAATGGTTGGGTAGAAGGCCATTCTGAGTTAGAGATTAGTCGAGAGGTATCAGCAGTTAATGTCTACAAAGGCGATGACATAAATATTGTTTTGACAGTTAAAAACAAATCCTACCGCCGCACTCAGCAGTTAGAAGTTTTTGACAATGTTCCTCATGAAATGAAAATGCGAAAAGGTGTTAATTTGATGCGCATGAACCTTGGACCAGGTCAGACTGCTACAATTCGTTATACTGTTAGGTGCCCGTTGAGAGGTCACTATACCATAGGCCCAACATCTATTCGTTATAGGAATGCATTCAACTTATTTGTTTCCGAAACGAGTGTTGCCGATCGTTCAGACATTACTGTATTCCCTCAAGTTAGAGATGTTGAAGAGGCATTAATCCGTTCAGATGTCCCTAAAATGTATACTGGAGCAACTACTCTAAAGACGCCAGGTCCGGGTATGGAATTTTATGCACTTAGAGAATATTTTCCTGGTGATTCATTTCGTTCTATTAATTGGAAAGCCTTCGCTCGAACTGGAGAGTTAATGGTAAACGAGAAAACTAGAGACGCAGTTACTGATGTATTCATAATTTTGGACACTAGAGATGTTGCAAGAATTGGCACCGTACTTAAGAACCCATTAGAAATGGGTGCTGTAGCCGCTGCATCTATTGCTAATTATTTTATAAAAAGGAGAGATTCAGTTTCTTTGGTAACATATGGGGAAAGAATGGACTTCCTTCCTCCTGAGACTGGAGATAAACAGCATTACAAGGTTCTGAGTCAACTTGCCGCCGTGGAATCAAAAGGTAGCATGCCATTACAAGCAGTTACAAATGCTCTCTCTCCCAGAATCTCTAGGGGTTCACCGGTTTTTATTATTAGTAGTCTCGAAGGCGATGGTACAACTCTCTCTGCGATACGAAATCTTTCAGGAAAGGGCCATGAAGTAATAGTTTTATCACCTAGTAGTATAGATTTAGAAAGATTAGTAAGTAGAATCCCACGAATGGCTTATGAAGTTCTTAAACTTGAAAGGCAAAACAGACTAACTGCAATTTCAGGATATGGTGCTAAAGTAATTGACTGGACGCCAAGTATTGATTTATCACAAGCATTGTTACAGGTTAAAACAATTTAAGGAGTTAAGAAAATATGGTTATGGATGTAGTCCCCGATTCTCAAAAACTTCATATAACGAAGTTACGTTTACGGTGGCAAGTGCTTTTGTTACAAGTAATATCCACGGCATCTCTTCTTCTATTAGTGCGCAAAATGAGTGAATTATACGGTTCTTGTTCCGAAAAATTCGTTGCAAATTCTGGTTCAGATGGTTGGTGTCCTGCATATGAACACACTAGGGGACTTAATTGGATGGGGGATAATGGTAATACTATACTTCCTGAATTTATTACTGGAGTGAATGAAATAGGTTTTGATACATTCACGATGCCATTAATTCTTTGCTTTATAATTACAATATTATGGATCTTCGTTTTAACTCGTGGTGAGAAGTTGCAATTGATAATCAAGCGAACATTTTCTATTTTACTAGCTTCTTGGTTCCTTGTTCCTTTCATTCTTTCTTGGTTAATTGGTATAGTAAGTAACGGCCCTTATCTTCCATTCGGCAATGATAGTGATCAATTCAATCACATAAATCTTCTATTAGAGCCATTCGGCTTCTTCTTTGAACTAATATTCTTAGGAGTTGTATTCGCGCCAATACTTGCTGGTTTAATTGGGATATGGAGTCTTTCCAAGAGGATGATCACATGGGCTACAAGTTATTTTCTGATTGTTATTGGAATTCATGCGATGCTTACATTCGAGGGCGTGACTACAGCGGTTGATGTCGGATTAAAACCTATTTCTGCTCAGATAGGAGAAGCAACATTATTTGGTGGTTTGATTTCTCCTTTGGCATTTGATTTGTTGATGGTAGCCGTGTTATTGTTGATATTTTTCGAATCGGGCCTTGCAGTTATTACAAATCTAGAATATGCTTCACTTCTTCCAGATGCGTCTAAGAAAGATCCTGAATATGTCAATCAATTTAACAATGTTATTAATGGCCATATTGTCCATTTGTTTGGTATTATTATTGTAGTTAGTTTAACTACAGCAATGGCTCTAGAGTTCGATGATTTCTTGATATCTTTTGTCGCAGTCTTAGAAGGCTCACAGTGGTCTGGACAAGTTAAAGAATCATTAGAACTACAATTGACATATGGTAAAGTTATTTCAGCATCATTGTTTATGATTGTTGTAGCGGGAGGACGATTTGTAGTTCCGTGGCAAAGAATCAATGGTTTTATTGAAACTAGTCTTTCTAAGATTCGTAATTGATTAATTAAATCGCAATAATTTGTGAACTAATCCCCAAAAACTAACTATTGCTAAGAATTGTAAAATAATTCTTAATAAATCACTACTCACATTAATTTTATCAAATAAATTTTGAATATCATTTTGCATATAGAATGTAATCATAATTGTAAATATAAATAAAAAACGATGGACCCAAGGCCCCCAGGTCTTTCCTTGACTTTTTTCCTGATTTGGTAGAGGAATACCCTCGGTCATACTTCTTTCAAGAGCAACTAGGTCATCAATCCATCGCTTATCTACTACCTTTACACTCGTTGGGTTCAAGCGCAGAATCCATGACGGCCTATTATGACGGAGGCCCTCTTAGTGCTGCCTTGTAGTCAATGTAAAGACTCTTCAATACTTTTTCAGGAGTATAGTGGTCAGCATTTGTGTGGAAAACATCTTTCTTCATCAATAAGAAAAAGGGTGGCTAAAGAGATTCGTGTCCAAATTAATTTACCCAAGGATGCTAGGCACTCTGATGGTTCTCCTTTTCGAATTTTTGTTGCAATATCGGGTGGAAAAGATTCTGCTGTTTTATTGAGTATGTTAGTTGACATCATAGGGAAAAGACGGGATGTGGAAATTATTTCAGGATGTATTGATGAAGGTATTGATGGGTACCGTTCTCCGTCTCTGGAATTAGCTAGGGAACTTGCAGAATCTCTTGATATACAGTTTGAGACCTTGTCTTACGAAGATATTGGTTATGATAGAATGGATAATGTAGTTAAAAAAATGCCAATCATAGGAGAAAATAATCCTGATGCCAAGGGGATGATGCCCTGCTCTTATTGTGGAGTATTTAGAAGACAAGGAATAAATGCTTTAGCAAAAAAAGTGAATGCCGATATAATGGCTTTGGGTCATAATTTAGATGATATGGCCCAGTCAATAATTATGAATTTTCAAAAAGGGAATATTGAGAGGTCAGTAAGATTAGCACCTCATACTGATAATCCAATTGAAGGGCTTGCACCTAGAGTTGTTCCATTACGTTGGATACCCGAGCAAGAAATTCATGCTCACGCAATTTATGCGGGTTTACCCATACATCATGGTGACTGCCCACATGCACCTGGGGCAATGCGGCAATTAAGCCGCGGTATTATTGCAGATATGGAAACTATAACTCCAGGCTCCAGACACGGTCTTTTACATTCTTTGGATCAAATTCGGAAACTTTACCGAGAAGTTAATCCAACTAAATCCGAGATAAAATACTGCGACGAGTGTGGAGAGGTAACCAGCCGTCAAACATGCCAAGCTTGTACAATGAAACATTGGCTAGAAGAAATTAGATAATAAAATCCACAATTTGTTCTACATCTTGATTTCTACCGCAGTACGAGCAGCGAATTTCCATAGGTTCCGAAGAGATAATTTTTAATTTATGCGGCAAAGGTTCACGATTATTTTGAGTAATACAATTAGAAAATGAACATTTTACAATATTTATTAGTTCCGAACCAAGTTCGATAGTTCTTTTTTCTGCCACGCTGTAATTTCGAATTATTGCTACTGAAGCTTTTGGAGCAATTAATGCCAAACGATCTAACTCCTCTTGATTTAACTCTCGATCTTCAATCTTTAGAACATCCTTCCTTCCCATTTTTCCACTTGGTACATTCATAACCATTGATATTGGATTAGATCTCCCAACATCTAGTCTTAGCATTTTCAGAACTTGTAACGCGTGACCTGAAGGTATATGGTCAATAGCGGTACCATTGCATATTGCTGTAACGCGCCTCATTTCACTCATTATTTCACCTTCTTTGGAACCTTGACTCCCAATCCTCTGCACAACAAAGCCATTCTTGTAGGAACGCCATTGAATGCTTGCTGGAAATACCTTGCATGTTTTGTTGAATCGACATTTGTGTTTAATTCATTTACTCTTGGTAATGGGTGCATTACAATCAATCCTGATTTAGCTTCTGTGAGGTCATTTACAGCCAATTTGTAGGTTCCTGCAACTTTGTTATATTCATCTTCATCAGGAAATCGTTCTTTCTGTATCCTTGTCATATAAATTACATCCGCTGAACTAATCGATTCTGCCATTTCCTCTGTTTCATTAATATCTGCACCCTGACTTTTTAAATCTGAAACGATTTCTGTCGGCATCCTTAGTGAATCTGGCGATACTAACGTTAGTCTCGCTCCAAATCTCACAAGTGCGTGAGATAAACTGTGCGTAGTTCTACCATACCTAAGATCGCCCACCATCATTACATTTAACCCCTCTAAATTACCATGAGCTTCACGTATAGTGAATAAATCAAGCATGGTTTGAGTTGGATGATTACCTGCACCATCTCCTGCATTTAGAATCGGAATATTTACTGAATCCGCGCTATATTGTGCAGCTCCTTGATTGGGGTGTCTTATTACAGCAATATCAGAATAACCCTCAACCATTTGCATGGTGTCATACAAAGTCTCTCCTTTCGCAACAGATGACCCAATTGAACTAAGATTCACAACCTCCCCCCCCAGTCTCTTCATTGCGGTTTCAAATGACATTCTTGTGCGTGTTGAATTTTCAAAGAAAAGGTTGCCTAAGACCTTACCTTGAAGTAAAGGCAAGTATATCTCACCTCTAGCTACTGGTAACAGAGTATTTGCCTCATCAAGGATCTGTAGTATCTCTTCTTTGGTAAGATCATCCATCGTGATAAGGTCGCCCATACTGTTTCCTCATTCTGTCGTGGGATATGTTGGTCATATGCATTGCCCTTGAAGCGTAACCTTTGATGACCGTATTCCGCTGTCTTGATGAGTGATGAATAATCCCCTATGTATGATGATAATCAGTCGGACACCAGTTCGAGTCTCTTTCTGTGGCGGAGGAACTGATGCAGATTGGTTTTCTCACACATCTGAAAATGGAGGAATGGTCACTTCACTTGCCCTTAATAGGTATATACATGTTACCGTTAATCAACGCTTTGATAATCGAATCCGAGTATCTTACTCAAAACTAGAAGTAGTTGATAATTTTGAAGAACTTGAGCATGAATTAGTACGTGAATCAATGCGCATGACAGGTGTAACTTCGGGCGTAGAAATAACTACAATTGCCGACATTCCGTCTAGAGGGACTGGCTTAGGATCATCTTCAGCAGTTACTGTAGGTTTACTTAATGCGTTACATTGCTTTGCAGGCAGATCAGTATCAGCATCTCAATTAGCATCTGAAGCATGTCAAATCGAGATCGATATACTTGGCCAACCAATAGGCCGACAAGATCAATATGCCGCCTCTTACGGTGGAATAAATACAATTAAATTTTGTAAAAATGGAGAAGTTCTAGTTGAACCGATCGATATTCCAGAACATATCCAGTCGAGAATATCAGATGAGTTTACTCTAATATTTACTGGACAGAGTCGTTCCGCATCATCTATTCTTTTAAATTCCGAAATTGAGGGTAAATCTGCTATTGACAATCTCATAAGAATGAGGGAACAGGCTGATGAAGCTAAGAATTACCTTAATTCTGGCGAACTGTCGAAACTTGGTGCGCTCCTTAATGAAGCATGGAGTATGAAAAGAGCAATATCTTCCTCGGTAAGTAATGATTTTCTTGATCAAATGTATGGCAGAATAATTTCCACTGGCGCAACCGGTGCTAAACTACTCGGAGCAGGAGGTGGTGGATTCTTCTTAGTTCACGGAGATGCTGATACTCGCCATAAATTAGAGTTAGAATTTTCATCTGATCATAGCTTGATTCCTTTGAATATTGATAATAGGGGTTCATCCATAATTCATGATGATTATCAAAGGTGAGATGATGTATACAAAGCAAAGTTCTTTCTTTTTGATCTTTCTTATTTTAATAAGTACCTTGAGTGTATCTGCGAATGCCTCTAGTGATGATGAAACTGATGAATATAATTTCATGCCTTCAATTACAGGATATTCTAAGTTTATTATTCTTGATGATATCGTCATTAATTCTCAATTTAATTCTACTTGGGAATCGTCGGTTACACTTTCTGATCAAATTGGAACCGATCTTCTTGATGATCAGGACTTAGGTCTTAGGGCCCAAATTGACATCCATTTAGGTAATTCCGACGGGTCAATTGATTCTGACGAATCGAATGCATTTGATGATTTATTCCGTCAAGAAAGAAACTGGACAGATTCCGAAGTTGGAGGTTGCTGTATATTTGATTATAATTCGTTATATGCCTCCGAAGGTATTAGTTTGGTCACATACCCTGTTACCTTAGGCTCAATTGAACTAAATAATACTGTATGGGGCTGGAATGAATCTGCCAATTTGATTGGGCAAGTCGATAATAGAATTACGCGAATTTTAGATTTTCCGCGAGTGGGTTCTTTAATCGAAGAAGTCCCACTTCATGTTGTTCTTCCTTCTGGTTGGGAGTATACCTATAGTGCCATGGAAGAGGTGTTCGAAGGAAATCCTGGGGATTTTTCTGTTAATCGTGGCGAAGCAAATGTTGCTAGTAATATCCGAGTTACGATTTCTCCAAATCAGGTGCCCAGTGCTTTGGGCCATAGGCTTTCATCTGGTTCAATGCTTACTTTAAATTCTTCAACAAATTATAATGGCGTTTGCGAGGATAGTTACTTAGATGATAATCAACAGTGGTGGACATTATCTAATAATGGCACCGTTGTTAAAACACATTTCGGAGCATCCTTTGATTTCATAGCCGGGGATTATGATTTTTCCGATGGCCATGTTGCAAGCGTTGTTATGCATTGTAAAGATTGGTTTAACTCAACAAGTACTTGGTATGAAAATGTGGCAATAGATGCAATTTTTCCCACATGGAACTCTGTAATCTCGTATGAAAACGAATTTGGCGAGACTATCTTTTTAGATTCTAATGCGGATCTGTTTAGCATTAGGTCCGATAGTTACGTTTCATTCAGTATTTCAGCGAACGATACAAATTCCCAATTACCAACCGATATAACGATAATTTCTAATAAAACCCCCACTTACTTACATAATAATAAGAACAATCTAGATTTCTCAGATATATTTTATCAAAATGAAGATGTTAACGGTATGCATTTGAATCTTTCAGAAAGGCACTCTTCTAAAGATCTTACATCTTGGTCTATCAACTTATCAGTATCAGATAATGCAGGCAATACTCTGACTCGAGAATGGAAAATATTGGTATTAGATGGGAGTGGTCCGACCATAGTACCAGATTTAATTATCAATAATATGTCCATATCTTCCAGTAATCTTGCAAGAAACGGCGATTCAGTTATTATTTCTTTACAACAATCTTTTGATGATTTAGATGCTATTGAAGACACCTCCTGGTCTTTGGCAATTGATAGTGAAATAATAGTTGAAAATGTATCTATGGAATTAATTGATAAGAAAATCCTCGGGCCATTTAACACAGGAACTCATATATTCAGTATTGATTCCTATGATTCTTCCGGGAATCACAAGAATCTTGCTTTTGGTTTGGCTGTATCTCCCAGTCTTGGAATTGATCTTGAAACCGTATCTTCCAGCCACCAAGGTAAATTAGTTGAAGGTAATACTGTTTTATTCCTTGCATCTATGCAAAATAACGGTGCATCTCCCGCATCAGGACAATTTTGTGTCAATGATCAATGCGGTCCATTCATTGGTGTCCCTGCAGCTAACTCAAATGGCCCTGGAATTTTTAGTGCTGAACTCAGTTTCGAATTAACAGGTTCCCAACCAATTGAAACCTATTTTCAATGGAGTAGTGAAAGTGCTAATCAAAGCGATATCCTTGAAATTAATTCAGACCTAATAGTTGAACCGTATTGGCAAGCACCAATCCAAACCGTATTATTAGTGTTCATTCTTTTATCCTTTATCGTAATTGTTGCAAATCGTCTTTGGGGTGTAAACTCACAAAGGCCTTGAGTTGAAACATACTTTCGTAGAATTCATGAATCATAACGTAGGGTGAATAATTGTGATTCTGCTACCCGACTACCCTGATCAGGTTATCCGCACTCATAAAATGAGAGTTGAGAAGATTGCTTTTTTAGCAACTTTCTTACTAATTTTCGCGGCATCATGGTGGTTATTATCTGCATTATTTGGCAAACCTAACGTACTCCCACGTTTAGGGCCAATATCATTGATTTTTCTTTCTTCTTTAGTTATCATAGATCTAATTGATTATGGTCCTATACAACGTTCTCGAATAGGAGTTATGGGAAATGTATCTTATCCTAGTTTGTTAGCACTTTCAATATCAGATTTGGATTATGATGATTCTTTAATCTCGGGTTTGTTGTATCTTGCATTAGCAATATTCTTCTGGTATGTCTCGCATAAAAACCTCTCATTAACATATTCTTCAAAGAAATGGCGGGGTTTAACGAGTATTGTAGGATTAGCTTTTTCTTTAGCATTAATGTACTCAATCTCTTCTGAAACCTTAGTATATTTAATTGTAATTTCTACAATAATGATTACAATGATACCCGATTTTCTTTCCAAAGATGAGAATCATAGTTTTCGGAAAGAATTTGTTAATGCACTAGATAAAGCAGAAGGAGAAGTTTTACTTTTACGCAGCAAAGGTATTTCACTCGAACAAGCTTCTTCACTCTTGAAAAAGGCTCGTGAAGAATGTTGGAATGATCCAATCAGAGGTTTACAACTAGTATCTGCAGCCCAAGAAGATACTGAAAGAATCAAAGCTCTTTCTAAAGATTTAGATGATATAAGAAAAGATACTTTACTTAATGTCAAGAAAGCTGAGTCTATAGCTAAAGGAATAGAAGGTCCGCGCAAATCATTTGATCTTGGAGATAGAGAGGCCGAGTATGGTTCTTTGAGAGAGGCTGAACTTATGTATAGGCATTCAAAGAATAAATCTGAGATGGTGATACTTCATTGGCAAAAAGCCCTCGATGAGATTAATTCTGCGGAGAAATTAGTGAATCAAAATAATGAATTACAGGTTGACTCTTTAATGCATATCATTTCTTCGGCCAAGATCTCTTTAGAATCTGAAGACCCGTTAGAGGCTATCAAAATCGCTTCTTCAGTTTCAGGGCACTTCGATAGCCTTGAATCTACCACCTCTGATGCTAAAATTGCTATAGAAGATGCAGAAAAAGCACTTTCTAGTGTTACCGGTAGTATCTCAGTGTTGACTAGAGAAAGACTCGAAGAATCAAGAAATGCCCTTATCACAGGGGATTCATCACTTGCTAAAGGTTTAGCAACAAGTATTATCAGAGACATTAAGTTAACATCTGAATCAATGCAAAATATTCAACGCGGACTTCGTCAAAAGAAGAAATTAATGGAAAGATTTCCCAAAGGATTGTCTGGTGATGTTTTGCGCACACAATTAAAAGATATTGAAAATAAAGGAGATTTAGGCGAATGGGTCGATGCATCAAATCTTTTAACCGACTTAACTAACGATCTCCAATCTTATGAAAAATCTTATTCAGAAGCTTTGGAATTATACTCATTTGTTGAGAGTGAATGGAATAATCTAAGAAACAAACTTGAATCATCTAACATTAAGGCAAATGATGAAATGAGATTGAATACTGAAAAGGTCTTTTCAGAATGCAAGAAATTTTTAGATGACGGCGATATCAATTCTACACTCGATGCTTTAGGAAGAACGGATGAATTAATTGAAAATTTAAGAAGAAGGATATAATCAATTATTCTTATTTTTATCCACACAATAAGGGCAGTATACTTCCAATTCATAATCAGCAGATCTCCGTTCTTGTTTTGTGAGTGGTTCCCTACAAGCAAAGCACATTGAATACTCTGTTTCATTTAATTCGGTATCTAGAGCAACTCTTTGGTCAAATACAAAGCAATCCCCTTTCCAATAAGACCCATCAGTTTCCTCGAAATAGCCTAATATTCCACCTTCTAATTGTTTAACATTTTCAAAACCTACATTCATCATTACTGCAGAGGCTTTCTCACACCGAATTCCTCCTGTGCAATACATAACTATCTGCTTTTTTTTATATTCTTCTGGTAAGCCTAGAATAGCTTCTGGGAAGTCTTTGAAAGTTGATAAGTTCAAATCAATTGCATTTTCAAATGAACCTATCCGAGTTTCATATTCGTTTCTTGTATCCAAAATAACAACTTCTTCATTATTGTCAAGGATTTGCTTAAATTCCAATGGCTTAATATTAAGTCCGGTTAACTCTGCAGGTCTAATTTCATCCATTCCTAGGGAGATTATTTCTTTCTTGAGCCTTACCAGCATCCTACGAAATGGTTGGTAATCAGTATAAGTAATTTTCAGAGGTATCTCCCTGAATCTTTCATCTGATTCTAAGAATTCTAGATATGAATCTATTGAACTTTTTTCCCCAGCAAGAAAAAAGTTAATTCCATTTTCACTCAAAAGAATTGTCCCTTTTAGATTTAATTTTTCACAAATATAGCGAAAAGGCTGTCTTAACTCATCACGATCATCTAAATCTACGAAACGGTAACCTGCAATATTAACAATATTTTGAAGTTGCATATTATATTCCTCAATCTTCTATTATTACTAGTGACAATTCCCGACTTCTTGAGTTTATTTCTATTGCTAGATCTTCAATGAACTTTGAGAGGGGTATGTTATTACATTGATCTCCATTTCTTGCCCTAATAGAAACCGTTTGTTTTTCATTCTCTTCATCTCCTAGAATTATCATATATGCTGGCCTCATTTTTCGATGAGTCCTTATTTTCTTCCCAATAGTGTTGTCCGAATCATCAACATTAACTCTAACGCCGACTTCTATCAATGATTGTTTTACTTTTTCAGCATATTTTTTTTGTCTTTCGGAAATTGTAATTATCTGTATTTGGTTTGGTGCTAACCATGTTGGGAAATTACCTGCCCAGTGTTCGGTAAGGAATGCTACAAACCTTTCATGGGTTGATAACGGTGCTCTATGGATTACAAAAACTTCTCCGTTTTCATCACCATTTTCATCTTTATATGATAACTCAAAACGTTCTTTCGCAGCAAAATCTAGTTGAATTGTAGACATTGATTCTTCTCTTCCCAGGGCTGTAGTGAATTGAATATCTATTTTAGGTCCATAAAATGCAGCTTCACCTATTGACTCGATATAAGGTACCTCCAATTCATCCAATATTTTTCTCAAATGATCTTGTGTTGAAGACCAGTTTTCTGGCTGTTTGATATATTTATCAGTATTTTCAGGATCCCATAACCCCAAACGGAAATGATAATTCTCAAATCCAAATGTAGAATAGTAATCTTGAACCATTTTAATGTTGTTAGCAACTTCTTGCCCAACTTGATCTAACGTACAATAGATATGTGCATCATTCATCGATAACATTCTAACACGTAATAGACCAGATAGAGTCCCTGACATTTCATTACGATAGACAGTACCATATTCTGCTATTCTAAACGGAAGTTCTCTGTAAGACCTCTTTTTGTTTCGATAAACTAAATGGTGCATAGGGCAATTCATTGCCTTGAGATAGTATATCCCGTCATCCATTTCCATGGGTGGATACATCCCCTCTGCATAATGAGGGAGGTGGCCACTACATTCGAATAACTCTTGTTTTGCAAGAACTGGTGTAGTTACTCTCTGGTAACCGTAATTCTTTTCAGTTTCCAATGCGTATTTTTCAATTTCTGATTTCAGAGTTTCTCCATTGGGTAACCATACTGGTAATCCTTTACCAATTAATTCATCAATCATGTAAAGCTCCATTTCTTTTCCAATCTTTTTATGATCTCTTTTAGCAGCTTCTTCAATTTGTCTTTGTCTTTCTTTCAATCCTTCTTTAGTTGCATAACACATGCCATAAATACGAGTTAATGGTTCTCTATTTCTGTCAGCCCGCCAATATGCTTGACTTGTACTAGTTAGCTTAAACCACCTTAAATGAGATGTTGAAGGTACATGCGGACCCCTACAAAGGTCAACAAAATCTCCTTGCCTATATGCGGAAGATCCTAACTCTTGGCCTATTTTATCATCCATTATTTCAATCTTAAATTTGTTTTCACAAAATATTTTTCTTAAGGTTTCATTATCGTGATCTTCTCTTTCAATCTTGGTATTTGCACGAACAAGCTGATTCATTCTTTTTTCCAATTTTTTAAGTTCGGTATCTCCGATTGGATCCATATAGAAATCATAGTAGAACCCATGGTCAATCGGGGGGCCAATGGTCGGTTTAGCATTAGGGAACATTTCTACAACTGCTTGAGCAAGCAAATGCGCGCAGGAGTGCCTTAGGATGTACAAACCTTCATTTGAATCTCCTAAAATAGCCTCCACTTTACAATTCGAATCTAAAGTAAATGCCATATCTCTTTCGATACCATCCACAATTGCAGCAACTGCCCCATATCTCTTGCCATACACATTATCTAGTACTTCGCCAGCAGTGATTCCTGAGGCATATTCATGCATTTGTTCATCAGTAATTTCCACTTTAATCATTGACATACGCTGTGCCTCCGTTAACTACGCCGACATCACAATGATATGAATGCCTTGCCTATTCCTTTCCTCACCTGAAAGTTATTTCAGTAGGAATTGGGTGCCGGCTGTACCATTCACCATGTTTTCAATATCTTTCAAAGAACCAATTACTGCCCTCTGCCCAGAGCGTTTAACAAATGAGCATGCAGCTTCTACTTTGGGTCCCATTGAGCCTGCATCAAAACTGTGAATTCTAATTTCTTCAGGAGTAGTTTCTGAGATAATTTTTTCAAATTCAGTCCCCCAATCTAGGTATACTCCATCTGTGTCAGTAGCCATAATCAATACATCTGCTTCTAATTCAAAAGCCAGTAAAGAACTAGCCCTATCTTTGTCTATTACTACCTCGACTCCTTCTAAATCTCCTTTTTTATTATAGATAGTAGGAATGCCACCACCACCTGCACATATCACTACAGTACCTTTCTCCAAAAGCCAGTGTATTGGCCTCAACTCGAATATTCTGTGTGGCTCTGGTGAAGGCACAACTCTCCTCCAATATTCTCCGTCTGGTTTAATATCCCAACCTTTTTCTTTTTCCAAATTCTTAGCTTCCTCTCTTGTATATATGGGTCCAATAGGTTTTGTTGGATTACTAAAAGCAGGGTCTTCAGGGTCCACTTCTACCATTGTTAAAATTGAGGCTATTGGAACTTCTATTGGTAGTAGATTTCCTAGTTCTTGTTCAATCATGTAACCAATCATTCCTTCCGTTTGAGCACCTAGTATGTCGAGAGGATATTCTTCAACTTCCTTGTAAGCAGCCGATTGTAGGGAAAGTAGCCCTACCTGTGGGCCATTTCCATGGCTAATTACTAATTCGTTTTTTGCAATTATGGGTGCCAATGCCTTTACGGCAATCTGTATATTTCTTCGTTGATTTTCAGCTGTCATATCCTCTCCTCGTCGAAGAAGAGCATTCCCACCTAGTGCAACAACGATACGCATTATGGTGAAGCCTTAGGCTCTATTGATATTAACACACTCCCTTTGCGGTAGTTATGGTGCGTCTCGGGTTGCTGGTCAATCCAGATGCTGGTTTAGGTGGTCGCTTAGGCCTGAAAGGTTCAGATGGCCAGGCTGTATATGCTCGTTCCCAAGGTGCAGAAGATAGGTCTGGACCTAGAGTTAAAGATGCATTAGAATATTTTGCAAATTTACATCGCGACACATCTGAGATTACATGGTTTACTAGTCAAGGAAGAATGGGTACTGACTGGATTCCCAAAAATGTTGAGATTGGTAAATTCATAACTATACACCAATCTTCGAAGATCACAACCGTATCAGACACTTCTGAATTAGTAATTTCCTTAATCGAATCAAATATTGATTTACTACTTTATGCAGGGGGCGATGGCACCACTAGAGATATAATTTCGGTATTGGAATCTCAAGGCAAATCTGAAATCCCAGTTATTGGAATACCTTGTGGAGTGAAAATGCATTCTGGTTGTTTCGCATCTTCTCCCAAGGCCGGTGCAGAAGTACTTTCAGCATGGTTACATGGAGATTTACTAATCTCTAGTACTGAAGTACTTGATTTAGATGAGGATAGATACCGAAATGGAGAATGGGTAGTGCGTCTTTATGCTGAAGCGAAAACTCCTGCGTCACCTCGTTGGATGCAAGGTGCAAAAATGCGCGTAGAAGCAACAGGGGAAGAAGAGATACTCGAGGGTCTCGCTAATCATATAAGCGAGTTACTAATTACAGATAGTAGGCTAATTATTTGGGGATCAGGAGGGACACTACGTACCATTGGAGAGATTGTTGGTTTGAAGCCAACTCTTCTAGGAATTGATGCTAGTGTGGGCGATAAGCAGGTTGGCACCGATTTAAACGAAGAGCAATTGTTGAATTTATTATTTTCTCATAATGGAAATGTGACTTTACTCCTTTCTCCCATGGGGGGTCAAGGTTTCTTGATTGGACGCGGAAATTTACAGTTGTCTCCAGCAGTTCTACGAGAAGTTGGAATTGAAAATATTCTGGGGATTTGCACCCCTGCCAAATTGCTTACTGTTCGTCGATTGCGTATTGAGACCGGTGATAATGAGCTCGATGCTAAGTTTGCTGAGAAACGCTATCTGAAGGTATTACAAGGATTTAGGACGACTAGAGTTCTTCCTATTGCTGTGGATTAAATTCAATGCAGGGATAAAGTCCAAAATTCAAATTTTTTGCCCAACTGCAGCCTTCAAAAGTCCGAGGAATGGTGGACTGGGGCGCCCTGGTCTTGATTTGAACTCGGGATGATATTGAGTCCCAACGAAGTATGGGTGTCCATCTAGTTCCATAATTTCACATCTTTGACCTGTCTCATCCTTCCCTACATAAATAAGTCCCGCGGCCTCAATTTGTTCAATCAATTCTGGATTTACTTCGTAGCGGTGGCGATGTCGCTCATCGACGTGGGCAACGCCACCGTAAAGTCGACGAATCTTACAGTCATCAACAAGGAAAGCAGTTGGTTTCGTTCCTAAGCGCATGGTTCCACCCATGTGAGTTTTCGATATTTCCGGCATGAAGACAACCGCCGGATGCGGAGTATTTTCGTCAAATTCTGTCGAATTAGCGCCCTCTAATCCTAGCACATTTCGGCAAAATTCAATTGTTGCAATCTGTAATCCGAGGCAAACCCCAAGATATGGTACATTATTGATACGAGCATGGTTTGCCGCAGCAATCTTACCTTCTATGCCTCTCACCCCGAATCCTCCAGGGACTAGAATTCCATCAGCTGACTTCAAGAGAGACCAAGCTTCATCATGATTTTCGGTTTTGTTAACTGGATCAAGATCGGTTGATTCAATCCAGTCAATTACTAGTTTTCGATCCACTGCATAAGAACTGTGCTGTAAGGCCTTGATGACAGACAGATAAGAGTCTGAGAGTCCGGTATATTTACCAACCATAGCAATGTTAATTTCTTCTGTTAGTGTATCTACTTTATTCGCCATATCCTTCCAATCATCAAGTATTGGCATCGATTCCGGTACTTCAAATCCAAGGTGTTTAGCAACCTTAGAAAGAACTGATTGTTGGTACAGGGAAATTGGGATTTGGTATAGATTTGACACATCATGGGCAGATACTACTGCATCTTTGTCGACATGACAGAAGGCTGCTAATTTTGCTCTAGTTTCTTCCTCAAGAGGTATCTCCGACCGGCAAACTAGTATATCTGGGATAATTCCTAATCCTCTTAATTCCTTAACTGTGTGTTGAGTAGGTTTTGTTTTTTGTTCACCGACAGGCCCCATTACTGGAACTAGACTAACATGAACAAAGCATACATTCTCCTGACCGACTCTGAATTGAAATTGCCTGAGAGCTTCAATAAATGGTGCGCTCTCAATATCGCCAACAGTTCCACCTAGTTCTATCACACAAGCATCAGGAGTTTTACCTGAACCATCCGCTGGAAAATGTGCTACGCGTTCGATCCAATCTTGAATTTCATTAGTAATGTGAGGTACAACCTGTACAGTCTTACCAAGATAATCACCTCTTCGTTCCCTCTCGATAACATTAGCATATACCTTACCTGTGGTGATATTATTTTCACGAGTTAGAGACAAATCTAGAAAACGCTCGTAGTTACCAAGGTCCAAATCAACTTCGCCACCATCATCGAGGACGAATACCTCTCCATGTTCGAAGGGCGACATAGTGCCTGCATCAGAATTTAGATAGGGGTCAATCTTTACTGAACTAAGGCGCAGTCCAGCGGATTTTAACAATACGCCTATGCTGCTCGCTGTTATTCCTTTCCCTAGTCCTGACAAGACACCACCCGTGACAACCACATATTTCATTCAATCAACGGGGTTTGAAGCCAACGTATCTCGCCTATCAACATTCCTTCGATACCCTTCATCAAACTACCTTTGCTAAGTCTAAGTATCTCCTTCCTCCCCGTTAACTTATGTCAGGGTCGGCGGATGGCCGAATATTGGTTACAGGAGCCCTTGGACAAATCGGTACTGATTTGGTGGAACGCCTTAGGGAGTTGTATGGTTCAGAAATGGTTTTGGCTAGCGATATCCGAGAAATCCCTGACCATCCTTGTATTTTGGGGGGGCCATTTAGTATTCTCGATGTTTTGAATGATGAAATCTTTCAATTAGTACAAGATGAGAATATCGCAACAATCTATCATTTAGCAGCCATTCTTTCTGCAAAGGGCGAAAAAAATCCCGATTTTTGTGAATTGATTAATGTAGGTGGTACAAGAAATATTTTAGAAGCAGCCAGAATGCATCAGATTCGTGTTTTTATCCCCTCTTCTATCGCTGTTTTCGGTCCTGACGTACCTAAACATGCCCCCCAAATGACACCTCTAAATCCAACAACTAAATACGGTATGACTAAAGTTGATTGTGAGATACTTGGTATGATCTATTGGGAAAAATATGGGGTTGATGTTAGAGGCATTAGATATCCTGGATTAATTTCTTGGAAATCTCCTGTAAGTGGAGGAACTACAGATTATGCCGTTGATATATTTCATGCCGCACTTTCTTCCACCGAATCTTATGACTGTTTTGTTAGTGCAGATACAATCCTTCCCATGATGTATATGGATGATGCTATCAGGGCAACAATATCGTTAATGAATGAACCACTCGGGTCGATGAGTTCTGCACGTTGTGGATACAATATCTCGGGTTTATCATTTTCTGCTGAAGAACTATCTGCAGAAATTAAGAGACATATACCCAACTTTGTTTGTAGATATAAACCAGATGTACGCCAGAGTTATGCAGATTCTTGGCCTGACTCAGTAGATGGTACGATTGCAAGGAATGATTGGGGATGGGAATCTAGTTTTGAACTAGAAACTATGGTAGTTGAAATGCTTGCTAATCTGACTAAATAAGCTCAATTTAGTTATCTTCGATTTGGTTGCTCCAATCAGGAGTCTCGGGTCCCTGCTTCGCCCATAATACATCATCAATCCTTAAAACACTAATCGCGGCATCAGTAGCCCCAGTAATTGCATGTTTTGCTACAAAAATTGGATCAAATATTCCTTCGCCATACATATCCATTACTTCTCCAGATTTTCCATTAATGCCAATCCATGCTCCCTTTTCCATATTCTTTGATTGAGCAGCAGACAAGGATAAAAGAGTATCAATTGGATCATAACCTGCATTTTGGGCTAAAGTTCTAGGGACAATTTCTAACGCTGCTGCATATGCTTCTATTGCCATCTGCTCTCTTCCCGATAGTGTTGTTGAAAATTGTCTCAACTTCCGTGCAAGGTGAGTTTGAGTGGCCCCTCCTCCCGGAAGAATTCTATTTTCTTTGGTTAATCTATGACTAACTCCTAACGCATCATCAAAGACTCTACTCACCTCTTCTCTAATTTCAGGCGTAGAACCTCTAAATATCATAGTCATTGCTCCTCCTAATTCACCCTCAATTTTAGTATAATTAATTGAGCCAATATTCTCTTCAGAGCGAGACGAATAAGCCCCTATGTCATCTTCATTTATATTTCCGATGTTACGAATCATATTTGTTCCAGTCAGTCTTGAGAGGCGTTCTAGGTCATCTCTTTCGAATCTTCTGTAAGCCGTTATTCCTGCTTGTGAAAGCATAGAGATAGCTTCGTCAGCGATACCATCTCTAACTATCAAAAGGTCTATTTCTAAATTTTGTAGAGAATCTATTATCTTCTGAAGATACTCATTCTTACGTTCATGAAATTCTTTTAAAACTCCCAAACTATTAACTTCTATTTGAGCTTCCAATTCTAACTTTCTATTTTCGAGTTCACCATCTAATATAGCAATTTTTCCGCCATTAGAGAATGAGGAAGTATTCTTATCTATTCTTGTTTTAGCTAATACTAAAGCAGGTAATAGTTCACTATCTAGTACCTTGCCTCCTGAAATTTGTAGTCTTTTTATTCTCAATCTTTCTAGGTCATTTCCGCCTTCTTCATCAATTAAGGCTTCAGCAGCATTCAAGGCTAATTCCGTTAGGTGAGCCGAAAGTACAGAATCTATTTTGCCCTGCAAAGAGGTTCTAACTACCGCTCTCTTCAATTGTTTATCATCTGCTAAACGTGCCATTAAATCTAATTCCTTGAGTGCTTCCTTGTTTGCAATTCTATATCCATTAATAATTATGGAGGGATGAATTCCAGATCTGATTAATTCTAGAGAATTTTGTAGCATTTCTGCCATTAATATTACAGTAGTAGTAGTGCCATCTCTAGCAGATTTGTCTTGAGAACTTGAAGATGCAATTAATAGATTTGCAGTAGGATGTTCAACTCTTGCAGTTTCAAGAACAGTCACTCCATCATTTGTCACAGTAGCTTCCCCAGCATCATTTACTAACATTTTGTCTAGGCCTCTCGGTCCGAGAGTTGAACGTACTGCATTTGACAGAGCTACTGCTGCAGCAACATTACGAACTAAGGCAACGCGGCCATGGATACGATCCGTATCTTCTAAAGCGATTTCATGCTCAGCATCAGTCATCTAGTCCCTCCGACTAACTAACATGATTTGAAACCGTTCCCAAAGCCCCCAATGTATATTTTATCTGATCTTTTGTTTTTTGTCAAGATTTAGTTGCGTGAGGTTGATAAAGGAGACCCAACTCCCACTATACAACCTCGAGTTGAGTAGTGTTATTTATGGACGATACTAATAGGGATGAATGGGAGGAGAAAATGCTCAATGAGATGGCTAAAATGTTTAGTCAGATGGGTATGCCAATAGACATTTCCCTACTCCAGAAAATGATGTCTCAAGTTCGTGAACAATTTGAGAAAATGGGCATAAATCCTGAACAAATGTCAAACAAAGATATGAAAATTGACATCAATGGTGATCCCAATGAGTTTCGAAGAACAATGGAATCAATGTTAAATGGACCAGATGGAATGTCAGAATTATTTAAAAACATGGGTATCAATATCCAAGTTAATAGTCCAACTCCTGTAGTGGATGCTAAGCTAGAGCATGATGATGAAGTTGACACAGACCTTCTTGAGGCAGATATTCATATTCATGAGGATAGAATGTATGCAACCCTAGATCTTTCGAGACAATTAGATATTGTTGAATCAGAATTAGAACTTAATTTAATTGATGGTGGGGTTGTTTTACAGTTAATGAAAACAACTCAATTGCGTCCATTCAAGAAATTCAATCTTCCTGAATCAGCAGGTCGTATTGTAGAGTGGAGCCTAAATAATGGCATACTTGATGTGATATTCGATATTAGAAATAATAATTGAAAAAGGATGTGAAAAAATGAGTGGACCTGTAATTGGAATAGATCTTGGAACGACAAATAGCTGTGTGGCAACTCTCGAAGGTGGCCAGGCAGTAGTGATTGCAAATTCTGAGGGGTCCCGGACAACTCCATCTGTAGTGGCCTTCAGTAAAGATGGTGAACGTTTGGTCGGAGTTACTGCCAAACGCCAAGCAGTAACAAATTCTGAACGAACCATTCTTTCTGTAAAAAGAGAAATGGGAACTGATTGGAAGAAGAGTATCGATGAAAACGAGTATACTCCTCAAGAAGTTTCAGCTTTTGTTTTACAGAAATTAAAAACAGATGCAGAATCATACCTCGGCCGAGAGGTTACTCAAGCAGTCATCACATGTCCGGCCTATTTTACTGATGCACAAAGAAAGGCTACACAAGACGCAGGTCGAATAGCAGGTTTGGAAGTTTTGAGAATTATCAATGAACCTACCGCCGCTGCTTTGGCGTATGGTGTTGACAAAGATGAAGATCAAACCATTCTTGTTTACGACTTAGGTGGAGGTACATTCGATGTGTCAGTTTTAGAGATATACCAGGTCGATGGACAACCCCAGATTGAAGTCAAGGCCACAAGTGGAGATAATCGCTTAGGAGGCGATGATTTCGACCATGTAGTTGTTGAATGGATTACTAGTGAATACAAGAAAACCTCCGGTATTGACTTGGCTAAGGATATGCAAGCTATGAGTCGCCTCAGAGAAGCAGCTGAGAAAGCAAAGATAGAACTTTCTGGGACTTCAATGTCTCAAATTAATTTGCCATTCATCACTATGAAAGACGGGCAACCGGAACACCTCGATCTTTCTCTTTCTAGAGCTAAATTTGAGGACCTTATCTCTAGCTTAGTTGAACGAACAATGGGGCCAACTCGAAGAGCTATGAAAGACGCCGGAATTGGTAAGGGGGATGTCGATAAGGTAATTCTTGTGGGCGGTTCTACTCGGATACCTGTAGTCCAAAGTGCTATTGAATCAGAAGTAGGCAAATCCCCTTTCAAGGGTATAAATCCTGATGAAGCGGTTGCTCTAGGTGCTGCACTTCAAGCAGGAATTATAGTGGGTGACGAGGGAGTTACCGATGTTCTTCTTCTTGATGTCACACCACTTACTTTGGGTATTGAGACCTTAGGGGGCATCATGACAACTATGATAGAAAGAAATACCACAATTCCTTCTCGACGCTCTGAGACATTTTCAACAGCAGCAGATAATCAACCGGCAGTAGAAGTTCATGTTCTTCAAGGTGAGCGTGAATTCGCCAAAGATAATACTACTCTTGGACGATTCCACTTGATGGGGATTCCTCCTTCTCCACGAGGTCTCCCCCAAATTGAAGTCACCTTCGATATCGATGCTAATGGAATAGTGGATGTATCTGCCAAAGACCTTGGGACAGGCACTGAACAATCAATTAAGATCGAAAGTCAAACATCTCTCACAGAAGATGAAATAAAGCAGAAGATTAGCGATGCTGAAGAGTTTGCAGAGGATGACAAGCGCCGTAAAACTAGAGTTGAATTGAGAAATACTGCTGATAGTATAGTATATCAAACTCGTAGAACAATCGACGAAACCAAAGAGAAACTTTCCGAGGACGTGGTAAATCCTGTTTTAGATAAACTCAAAGAATTAGAATCTCTTCTAACCAATGAAGACCAACCAGTTTCTGATGAAGACCTAGATGAACCTGGTATACAGTCTAGAATTCAAGAATTAGAAGAATTAATGCATAAATTATCATCTAAATTATACGAAGCTGCATCTGCTGCAATGTCAGATGATGGAGATTCGGATGCTGAAGAAGGTGACGTTGTAGAAGCGGATTTTGAAGTACTTGATTCAGAAGAGTGATTTTATGACCAGCCAATCAATGCAACCAATCAAAGTTGGTGCAAAGCCTCTGTCTAGGCCTCGTTCTGATAGAATGATATTTGGTGTTTGTTCCGGCTTTGCTAGGAAATTAGGCATATCATCTACTGTTTCTAGATTGATATTTTCAGCTCTTACTATAATGACAGGAGGGGGATTAGTAATTGTTTATGGTTTAGGCTTCTTACTTATTCCTTCGGAAGAAATCTAAGAATTTTATTCTTGAGTTATCAAACGATGTAAGGCGCGTACTTGTACGCCTGTCGCTCCATGACCTACGGTGACATTGGTTTCACCACCCCAAATGCCTGCAGTGCCTGCAATATCGAGATGCGCCCATGGGATTTGTTTTTTTTCTCCTTCATTATTTTCCCGCTCTTGAACAAATTGTTTGAGGAACCCCGCTGCTTGACTGGCTCCCCCCCATCGTCCCTTCCCTTGATTGCGTACATCTGCAATTTTAGAATCAGTCATTTGCTTTTCGAAAGCTGGTAACAGAGGCATTGGCCAAGAGATTTCATCTACTTCATCACCAACTTCCTTTATTCTTTGAGATAATGACTGGCTATTAGAGAATAATCCAGTAGCTTCATGACCAAGTGCTATTACAATTGATCCGGTTAATGTTGCTAAGTCAATGATATATGATGGATTGAGTTCCCCTGCCTTCCATAAGCCGTCTGCGAGAACATTACGTCCTTCTGCATCTGTATTTAGAACCTCGATGGTTTTGCCTGAGTAGGTATTAATTACATCTCCTGGTCGATATGCCTCAGCACTAGGCATATTTTCTGCCATGCATGTAATTCCGTTAACTCGACCTTTGTAACCTGTTGCATAAAGTGCTTGGAAAAGACCAAACACAGTAGCTGAACCATGCATATCTAGTTTCATCTCATCCATCCCTGCACTACCTTTGATTGAGATCCCTCCTGAATCAAATGTAATTCCTTTTCCTACGATGCAAGGGACTTCTGAATCATTATCTATGTCTTTATTTAGGTGGAAAAATACCATGCATGGTTTGTGTATACTTCCTTTTCCAACTTCAATAAGTCCATACATGCCTTCTTCTTTAAGGCGCTTGTAATCCCAAACTTTAACTTCAACATTTTTCTTTCCTTTTGCCCATTCAAGGGCTCTACGGCCAAATTCTTCGGGATAAAGTCGATTTGCCGGTTCGTTCCCTAAGTCTCTTGCAAGATGCACTCCTGTTGCTATGTCATATGATCTATTAACTGCTAAATTGAGAGATTTCTGATACCGTTCTACAGTTTGGTAAACCAAAGACCAAGGTCCTTTATCATCTTCATCTTTCTTTTTATATTTCTCGAACGTATAGTTGCGTAGAATCATTCCTTCCGCGAATGCAGTCATCATCTCAACTTTCCAACCCGTTGTAAAGCGAACTATGATTTCAGTTCCATGTTTCTTTGAAAGAGATGCAAAACACTTGGCCCCATTATCTCTTGATTTCTTTGTTGTCAAATCTTCTTGTTTTCCCAAACCTAAGAGTATAACTTGGCAGTTCGTTGTCCAAACGCTTAATGATTCCCCCATTTCTCCATTAAATGATTCACTTGAAAAAGCTGATTTTACAGCGATACTAGCGCTACGACTTAGGTTTACAGTTGCATTGTTTGGGGCTTTAGTTAACCCTTCAAAAACTGGGATTATCATTATATTTCCTGTATCTAAAAATCCACTTGTGGTGACTTGCATACATGTGCGATTATGTTCAATTATACAAAGAATTCCTTCTGAAAATCACTATTTCAAATCGATATCAATAATAACCGGCCCCTCTGAACCTACTAAAAATGCATATTTCAATAATCAAGATTTACTATATTATTTACTCTAGTGGCTCTTTTTCAATATTTTTTTTATTTTTTAGTGAAGCAATGGCTATGGCTAAAATACATACTAAGAAACCTGGGGCGGGGAGAAATGTTGAATCACCCGATGTTATAATTGGTTTTTCAAGAATCAATTCATTTACCCAAAGAGATGAATCTATAACTCTTTTTTGATAGTGTAATTCCCATATCCCTTCTGAGTTAATACTTAAGTTTTCGATACCGAGAATTATTTTGGAAGTATTTGTTGCATTTACGCCAAAATTCTCAGAATGCCAAAGTACCTTTCCCATTTTGTCAACATAATGCAGAGATGCATTTGATGTACTAGCTCTTCCAAGATTAACTACATCAATCTCAATCTCGTTATCTTGTATCTTCATTGACTGGACTTCGAGTCTCGCTCTCCAGTACCAAATATTTTCAATTAGATATTTCATAACATCAAGTTCTGTTGATAATCTACTAGAAAGAGTTTCAATAGTACCCAAGAGAAATTGTTCATCATCAGTTTCAAATGTGAAAGTAGGGTATCCCATTATCCCATATCCATAGTCCCTGCTCGTCCCATGTGTGGGGTATATCCCAGAATTGGCATTCTTAATTGGTAACTCTGAATCTATCTTTTCATGTATGTCGTCTCTGATAAATTCAAATAATTCGTAATCGGACGGCATATTAGGAGTAAATCCCCAAGGGTATGCTAGTATCCACGTACCAGTATGCATAGTAACATATAGATCAGCATCAGATGCCCATTCTTCCATATATGCAGCATTATTACTTGTTTCTGGCTCTGAAAATGGTCCATCTCCACTTGCAGATTCTTCGGTTGACCAATGGTGATCATAGTTTCTGTTCAAGTCCACTTGGTTCATATTCCATCTCGAATCAACATCATTACCATCAGCATTTAGCATAATCATAACATGAATCTCAGTATTCTCTAAAACTCTGATGGCGTCTTCTAAATTATTCCCCCACCCTTCGATATAATACTCTGCAGTCAGAAATGCTAACTCAGTTCCCAAATGTTCATTTCCATGATGACCTCCATCTATATACACAATTTCTTTGGGCTCTCCATTACTCTTATTCTCCATTGTCCAATCTGATATTTGTACAACCCATTGTTGCCGGCCATACAGAGTTTCTCCAGCACTAACAATTTTCACAATATCTGGATAGTTTTCTTCCCATGATTGAATATCTTCAGTTAAGGTGGGATATGTATGGTACCAATGTTCTTGCACAGGTTCTGGTTGTTGCGCAGTAATAATAGAATTCAGACTTGTCGAAAGTAGTAGTACAATAATTGCACGTGCGACGAAAGACCTACTCATGGTGTTCGGAGTCAGTCCACATGATTGAATACTTCGGATTTGCGTGTCCCTTTCACCTAACTAAGGTTCCAAATCATTTTTATTATTCCGTAATATTTTTTGCAATATGGCACGCTAAAATTTTTGTAACAATCAATGCTGCGGAGAATTCGGTTAAATTTGTTCCTTCAGAAGTACATATCTCATTTACATCCGCCCCTATTACTTCTGCATCTTTAGCTGAAAATAATGATTCTATAATCTCAATAGCTCCCCAATAAGACAATCCACCAGGTACTGGAGTTCCCGTGGCTGGAACAAGCAATCCATCTAAACCGTCTATATCAAAAGTTAGCCACACGGGCCCACTTATTTTTTTAATTTGCTCAATCATTTTTTTCCAATTTGACAAATCTAAATTAGTACCAATTAAGTCCTGGGCAAACCATGTCTTAATTCTTCTATCATTAAGCATAATTTCTTTCTCTTCTGAACTATATGTCCTAATTCCTATTTGAATGACTTTGCCTGCACCTGCATCTAGGGATCTTCTTATGACGGTCCCATGTGAAAATTTTTCTTCATTTAATTCATCCCTTAAATCCGCATGCGCATCAATCTGGACTATTGTTAAATTTTCTAGTTTACCACTAATTTTCGGATGAACTTTCATTGATTCAACAACTGGTAGTAGCAAACCATGCTCTCCACCAAGAACTATCGGGAATTGATTTCCATTCATCCATGGTTCGATAAATTTTGTTATACTCGCCAAAGCCTCTTCAAGACTCGATACCTCCTCCTCCCATGGTTTAGATGTATGGATTTTGAATCCACATGGCAAATCACTCTGTAATAATTTATCATATAACTCTACTTGAGAACTAGCCTCAATGCATGCATTAGGTCCAAATTCAGTACCTTCTTTGTAACTGGTAGTCATTTCGTATGGAATTGGTAATATTACTACATCAAAGGGGCCCTTGTCACTTTCTTCAAGTCCCAAGAAAGTCTTCACCCCTTTGCTCTTCATGATGTTTACGAAGACCATCTATCGATTAACGGCTTCGGGATTAGAAAATGAATTTATGATCTTCTTGAAGTATGGTTGATAAGTCACGCCCTTCCATAGAATATATACTGGAGCCGGTAATATGGGTTTGACACTAGCACAATTAACTCAAGCAATTCGTCGCAAAGTTGACGAAGATATGGAAAAAGTAGTTGCAGAAGGTATTGCTGAACACGCATTAGGATTCTTTGGGTTTTCAAATCGTATAATTGATAATGCATTAGAACCTAATGACCGAAATCTTTTCTATCAACTGCAAGATTATGATTTACTGACTACAGAATCAGAAGAAACTACACTCTGGGATGGTAGAGAGTGGAGAATACATTATTGGAAATTCAAATCTTCTGCAGAGGCTTTTGCTCTTGCAGCCATGGATCTAAGGAAAAAACAGGTTAATGATGACCCTTATGCTGGTATATATGATGATATGCCAGCCAATCTTTGGAAAGAAAGGTCTGGTGAAGAAGACGATTGGGAAGAACCATTGTTCTAATAAAAGAACAACGTCCCAATATCTTCATAAGAAGAACTTCTAGTATTTAATTCATGGAGAGCCGTAAAAAAGTCATACTGGCTCTTTCAATATTATTATTCAGTAGTTTTTCTTCAATGGTTCTAGCAGCAAATGAGAACCAAATAGAATGCGTTATTCTTACAGATTGGGATTATGAGTATCAGTTATTAGACGACTCAGAAGGAAATAGTTCAGTATTATCCTCATCAATTGTACATAGGTATGTAGTTGAGTTTTCTCCTCCTTTTGTTAACGGGTCAACTCCTCATCTGGTAAATATCTCAATTGATCATGAAAGGGAAGATCAGTCAGTTGGCAATAATTTCAACTCAACTATTATTATTGCTGGTGGCGTAATAGACATTACATTACCCGAAGAACCGATATTTAGAGACGAGATAGAGATTTCAGTAGAAACTTTAGAAGCATCGTGTTCTCGAAATATCAGAGTTACAAATTGGAACCAACCCATATCAGATCATGAGATAACGACTAATAGAACATGGAGTAATAATGTGTTAGACTCTGAAGGAACTGGTTCTTCAAATCTCTTTTTTGAAGGTAGAGGTTGGCAACAACGAACTGGGGAAACTCTAATTTCTAATGAATTGGGAGCCGGCAATTTTGAATTAGATAACGTTGAAAATATGAGGATAGAATTAGATTTAGAAAAAGTTTGGTTAAATCAAACTTATTTTCAAGAAGAATTAGTTGGGCAAGAATTTGAAATGCAAGGCGATGGGTCCTTATACACTATTCAACAAGGATTAGAAATTTCTGTAAATGTAACGAATGCCCTGTATAATCGCACTTTATCGCAAGAAATTTTTACTGAGCATTTGATAATCTCTGGTGACGGAATGGTCGAACTCTATGAGAATTCTGACAACGAAAACCTGTCCGTAAGTGGCCTAATTTCCACATTCTATTTCGAATCATTTGATTCTGATGGCTTACGTGATTATCAGCAACTAAATTTAGCAGCCTCAGCAACAAGTTTCATACAATTTGACGGTGGAACTATAGAACTTGAATTAGAAGAGTTTAGATTTAACGATTTATGGGTCTATGGTGTTCAAGATGAGCAATTATTCAAATATGTAGGCAACGCTGATTTTAATTTCATTGTTTCAGAAGAACAACCGTATATTTATACGAACGGAACTGTAGATAAATTGCATTTTGAAGAACGTGATGGATTGATCCTTGTCGATACTCTTCGAGTAGATGGAACATATAGCGGAGATGCATCAGGTTCTTTCGGACTGATTCGCTACATAGACGATACAGGTTCTCAAGTAAACTCTTCAGGTGTTAACTTTGAGGTTAACAAAATTAGAAATGAGAATTGGTTCAACGTATCGTCTCTTTCTAACTTCCCTATTAATCAAGAACTTACTGCAGAACATAATCTCACATATGAATACACAGTCCCTCAATCAACTTGGGAAAATTCAACTATTCGATATCAGTATATTGAAGATAATGGCTCAACTTCCAATGAATACCCTGAGGTCTCACCAATTCAAGTTGAACCTGAAAGACCTAAAGCCAACCCAATAGATACTAATCCAATAACCAAAGAAACTGGAGCATCACCTGAAATATTATTACCAGGTGATAAACTTGTAATTTCTAATAATATCGATTTCATCCTATCAATTCTTGTTCAAAATTCTAGAGATGTAATGGTCGATGGACACAGTGTGAAGGTGATTGATTGGATTGGTGATTATGGAAATGATAGCCAAGCGTCTGGTAGCATAATTAATGAAGGATTATTAGCTGGACTTTTCTATCATATCAATCGTTCCGTTACTCTGAAAATTACTGATGGTGAGATTGATTTCTATGAGACCCAAACTCTAGATAAGATTCATTCTCCATCAATAATTACAGCTGAAGAAAATACTCTTCCCTCTTTAGAAACACTTCAATTTAGGGAAGGAGCTTTGTATACTGAAGGCGGAATGGCACATCTAGAAATTACTGTTGAAGATATCGATAATGATGTCATCTCAGTCTCTGTTGATATGTCTGGTTTTGGATTAGGAACAATTCAATTATCCGATAAGGGGATTTCAGGTGATAATATTATTCATGATAATATTTGGACCTCACTAATCTATGCTGAGGGTCTTGAGTTTGGTAACAAAACTGTAGAGATAGAAATGGAAGATATTTGGGAGACTATTACTGTATCTGCCGATATAGAAATACTCAATCCTGCACCTATTATGTCATTCATTAGTTTTACACCTCAAGTTGTTAAACGTGGGGATACAGTTGACATATCTGTTATTGCCAATGATGCCCATGGTGTTGTATCCGTTTCATTAGAATTAATGAGTGCAGGAGGTGAATCTATTCCTTTGACTTTTACTGATTCAAAATGGGTTGGTCAGTTCTTGGTTCCTAATGGGATGGCCCCAGGTGAAAGGTTAGTACCAGTCCGATTAACAGATACTTATGATTCATCTAGATTAATAACTCAATTTTTAGTTGATGATGAAGTCATAGATTCCTTGTTAATCATAGAAAATGAGGCTCCAATGATAAAGAATTACACTATTTTAAGAGATGGAGAGGTTTCCAATATTATTCTTGCCCCAAAAGAGGGTGATCCAATTTCCCAAGTTCTAGAAGTGGCCATGGATGATCCGGATGGGATTTCTTCAGTACAGGTGAAAATGGGTCGATTGGCACCTATAGGGCAATCTAATAATTGGTTATTAATGAAAGATGATGGTGCGGGTTTTGATCGCATTTCTGGTGATGGCATCTATTCGTTAGAGATTCTCGCCCGTTCTAGTTTACCAAACGGTGAAATTGAGATTTCAATTAGAGGTACCGACATTTATCTTTCTTCTACATCAATAGAAGATCAAAAAGTGATAATCGATATTGAAAAAGTAGACTTAGATTCCCAGTCTGGAAATTGGATTGTGGACAATGATTCATTACTAATTACCATAGGATTAATGTTTGTCTTAATTTTATCTGCCACAGGAATTATGCTAGTTTTACGCAATTCAAAATTAGAATAAATTGGTACGAGTGCCGGGATTTGAACCCGGGTTCAGGCGTTGGCAACGCCCGGTGATAACCACTACACTACACTCGTATGCATATTGGGAAACCTGAGTCACTTTTCTAAGCGTCGGTCTGAGTTTGAGACATATTTTCTAGCAATAATTGTATTTTTTCCCTAGTGTTTCTATAAATATCAATTGTGTTTCCAACTGGATCATCTAATCCCCAGTCTGCAAAGACAGGTAAATTTGAACATGCTACTCCGCAACCCATACTAATTATTTTATCAAACGATCCAGTATCAATATCATCTATGGATTTAGGATATTGATTTTTAATTTTTATTCCCAATTCTTTAATCACTAATAACGCATTATCTGCCACCTTTTCTCCGGGATGAGTTCCTGCTGACTGCGCCTCAAATCCCATGTCTCTTGCTAAAGCCTCAGCCATTTGACTTCTACAAGTATTTCCTACACATACGAATAGTAGTTTCATGTTGATTCAGAAAAAGTCAGACTTAATTAACTAAACCACAATAGTTTCTTGATTATTAATGTAGAACTAATGTTGACTAGGGTTGAAGTATGATTCACTCTGCCCAGTAGTTAATGTCTGAGACCCCCATTAGTCATCATCAAGGCGGTTCAGAAGGAAAAGCAGAGAAACCTGAGGTATCATCTCAACAAAAAGCTCAGATGGAACAGGCGTATCAGCAAATGCAAAGAAAACTTAGGATTACCAAGATTGATGAAGATATCAAACATAAAATTATGGTATTGTCAGGAAAAGGCGGAGTTGGTAAATCAACCGTTGCAACAGGACTTGCTCTTTCTTTAGCTCGTATGGGTCAGAAAGTAGGAATTATGGATATTGATATAACTGGTCCAAACGTTCCAAAGATGCTTGGTTTAGAAGGAACTGACTTACATGTGGAGAATGGACGAATACATCCGGCAATTGGAGCCCATGGCATAAAAGTGATTTCGATGGCTTTTCTCATTGAAGATCCGGATAAACCAGTTATTTGGCGCGGCCCAATTAAGTTAGGAGCAATCAATCAATTCATTGGTGATGTGGAGTGGGGTGAATTAGATGCGTTAATCATCGATTTCCCCCCAGGGACTAGTGATGAGCCATTAACGGTCTCCCAAAGTTTACCAACAATAGATGGAGTAGTGATTGTGACCACTCCTCAGGAGGTTGCACTTTTAGATAGCCGTAAATCAATAAACTTCGCCAAAACAATTTCTATCCCAGTTATCGGTGTGGTTGAAAATATGAGTGGGTACACGATAAATGGAAATACAGAACCTAACACTAAAGTTGGGATTAATGGTCCTAGTGGTAGTTTAATTGAGACTACTTCAGATGATGATGGTAATTGGTCAATCACACTCGATGTTTTCAAGAGTGGTGGTGGGAAAGAAGCAGCAGAAAATCTTTCAGTTCCGTTTTTGGGTTCCTTACCTTTTGATCCTGGAATTGTTAGAGGTGGGGATGATGGCGTACATCGTATTGTTGCCGACCCTAACGGAGCAACGGCACAAGCGTTTGATAAAATTGTACAAAAGGTCATTGAAACATTAGAACAGCCTAACAGTCCAACGGTTCGCATCTCATAAACCTCTATTTCATAGAAGGGTCAGTTTGATGATGGAGTGTCTATCCGAGACATATTGATAGTATGGCTGTAGGGACTAGCATCTATCTAACTTGGATTACTGGTGCTATAGTAATCAGTATAGCATTAATGCCTTTCTTTAAGCCTGATTACGCTAAAATACGCATATCAGGTTTTGTCGATATGTTTAGAAGATATTGGGCGCATATGATCGTTGTATTTTCTGTTTATTTATGGAAAGATTTACTCGATCAATTAGATAGAATAATCATGGCGAATACTCAACTTGATATGACTCCTTACGTATATGCTATTGAAGGAGATATCGTTTTATGGATTCAAGAATCATTGAGCAACTCTCTGTTGTCAATAGGCTTAACTCATTTTTATGTCATGGGATTTATGGCAGTAACATTTTCATCGTTCGTTTATCCGATATTTTTCGATGATAGATACATGGCTGATAGAATATCATTGTCTATGTTTTGGGTGTATGTATTGGCGATTCCGTTTTATTTATTTTTCAATGTGAGAGTAACTGGTAATTATATCCCAGAGATGCAAACAATAGCTTATGATTTAACGCCCGAAATACATAATTGGTTTATACAAATTGATCCATTCACCAATGGAATGCCTAGCCTACACATTGGTTTACCATTTGCGATATGGTTAACTATGGAGAGATGGGATTCGGATGAACGATGGTTACGTTATCGGAGATTACTACTATTATTCATCATAATGACTGCATTTACAATTTTATATTTGGGGATACACTGGGTTTCGGACATTATTGGAGGAATTATTGTAGCAATGATTGCTGTTGAGATTACTTCTAAAACCCATGCACCAATTTGGCAATTTGCTGATGAGCGTTTGTTTTCAAGGCGCTTAGCTCGTGCCATAGATGACCCGAAAAAGTGGGCATCTCAATCTTGGCTCCAAGTTAAGCGTATATTTCATCCTCTTCAGGCTCCAAGTTCAAGTCAAACCAAGGCTTTTATTGCCACTCTATTGATCATTACTAGTAGTGTGCTATTATGGGATGCTACACATCAAGATTTTCCAATTGAGGGCGTGAATCCAACTAAAGCAGCAGGATCAGAAGGTTGGGTCGTCGGTATCGAAGAAATAGGTCCTGATATCAATATAAATCTCTGGAATGTTAGTACTCAGCAAGAAACAGTAATTGGAGGGATTAGTTGGGTGACTCCTCCAAGTATAGAATTATCAAATAACAGCCTCATATTATTCGATAACTTCAATCTTGATTTTTTCCAGTTAGATAATATATCTTTAGATAAAATAGAACCAATATTTAGTATTACAGAAAATCTGACTTCTTACAAATTCTCAATTGGAGAAAATGTTCATGGCGACCCCTATTTAGTAAAGGTTACAAATGGTAGTATGGAAATAATTAATGTTCTTCTAAATCAAACAGTACTCTCGAATGAAATTGGTAATTTTACTGCGATTGAAGCATCGGGGTCGTTTATTGCCTCTGCATTTAATACTGCGAATGGTCCAATTATTAATGTCACAACATTATTTAGTCCTAGTATAGAAATTAATATATTAATTGAAACATTCTCTAATGATTTAAATGATGAATATTTGGAAAGGTTGTATGAAGTCCCAGTTGACTATAATAATTCCACCATATTGGATATAGAAATGGATGAGAATTTCATTGTCATAACGGTCGATGTCGGACCATTAAATCGACTTATCCTAATAGATACTTTAACTGGTGAACAAACAATGCTATCAAACCCTCTTTGGCCCGCTGAATCTCCAAGTATTAAGGGAAATTATATCGCATTTCTTCAGAGACCAATAACCTCACCTTCAATTAATTTAGATCCTCTCAATTTTAATAGCAAAGTATTCCTTTGGGATATTGATGATGACTCTGGTGATCAGAAAACTTTTGATGATTTCAACCAATATGATCCATATATGCTGAGCAATGGTATCACCTGGATAACAATTGATGAAAATGGTGACTCTGAATTAGTAATTTATGAATTAGAAAAATCATTTCAAGAATACTCATCTGTTGTACTCCAGGCTGCGGTACTACTACTTATCCCTCTACTCTTAGTTTGGTCTCAGCAATCAGCCTTAGAAAAAAGACTGCGCGATTAAAGTTCAGCGTATCTGAACATCTCATCTAATGATAATTTCGCTTTTTCTATAACTTCTTTATCTAATTCAATAATTTGTTCAGAACTGGGTTCTCTTAATGCTTGTAGGATATCTTCCAATAGTGTTGTTTTCATATGTCTGCACATTACACACGTTCCTATGATATTCAAATCATCATTTGTTTCTGCCATCACTCTATCAGCAGTTCCACACTCAGTAATTAACATGATGTTAGTCATTCCTTCTTCCGCTAATCGTATTGATTCAGTAATCAATACTTCACTACTTCCAATAATATCACTTTCTTTTAATACATCTGCAGCGCACTCTGGGTGACTCAAAACTTGCAGGTCCATCCCTGCTTTTTTTGCTCTTTCTCTCCAAGACAATACTTTTTCTCCTGTGAACAAGGCGTGTACTTCACATTCTCCATCATAGATTATTACTTCTTTTTTCCCTTGAAGATAATTTTGTAAATGCTCACCCATGAATCTATCTGGCACAAAAATTAATTTATCTCCTGGTAAAGATTCACATATTTTTAGATAATTACTACTTGTCACACATACATCCACTTCTGCCTTTACTTCAGCAGTAGTATTGATGTAGCAGGCTACAGGAACTCCGGGGTATTTTTCTTTTAAATTTCTTACGTCCTGAGCGGTTATACTTTCTGACAATGAGCAACCTGCTTCCGGTGAGGGGTGTAAAACTAGTTTTTCTGGGCTTAAGATCTTAGCCGTCTCAGCCATGAATCGAACACTTGAAAACAAAATTATTTCCTGTTCGGCATCTCTAGCGGATTTAGATAATGAATAACTATCTGAAACTTCATCTGCAACACCATAGATTATGTCTGGCGTTTGATAAGAATGAGCAATAAGATAAACCCCCTTTTCCTTTTTCAGTTGATTAATTTCTAATGTATAGGCAGCTATTGTTTTACAGTGCTCAAGAGTCCATCTTTGGGGCTGTTTTATCTCATTACTAAGCCTCAGTGCCTCTTGTTCAATAAGGTGTCTAGGATACGTCCTTGGGATTATATTTCCACGCGGATGAGGGGCCACAGGTAGGTCCATAGACATGCGAATACGGTCATTGGTTAGGTTTAACCTCTTTCAAGGTATGTCACCTCCGATACACATGGCGAATGAGTTGCTGCCAATATGGCAACAGTCCAAAATGCTCCATCAAGGGGCCGAGGCAATTGTATTTTCAGGCCATTGGATGGGTGAAAAAGCGGTGTTAAAAATCCGTAATCCTCGCTCTTATAGGCATCCAGATTTAGATCGAAGATTGACACGTCAGAGACTTTCAGTAGAAGTTAGGGTGTTAACCAAATTACATTCCACTAATTTTTCTTCACCTTCAATCTTGGATGTAGATTTTGATAAAGGTTGGATTTTATTAAGTTATATAGAAGGTAAAACCTTGTATGAATCATTATTGTGTGGTGAATCTGATTTAGATCAGATTAGAAAGTTAGGCGGCCTAATTCGTGAGATGCATGAATTAGGGATTTCTCATGGTGATTTAACAACTCATAATGTGATAATTAGTAACGAGGGTGCACTCACTCTAATTGATTTTGGGCTTTCTAAAATAGTGCCAGAAATTGAACAATTAGGTCTCGACTTACAGGTATTAAATGAATGTCTTAATGCCAGTCATCACGAGTATAAAGGTGCAATTGACACATTAATTGACGGTTATATTTCTTCTTGTAGCAACTTTGCACCTTCAGGAAACGAAGTTATTGCAAGATTTAATGCAATTAGAGGGCGAGTAAGGTATCATGCTTGAGTGGTTAACATGAAGATTCTTTTTGCAACATCTAATGAAAATAAAATTGCCGAAGCAAGATCCGCACTAGGTTCCTTAGGGCATACAGTAGAACAATTGCTTATTGACGGGCACGCTCCGGATTTTATTGAACCTCAGGCAGATGATATAGAAGTTATTTCTAAATCTAAAATTCAGCAATCTTTAGAATTAATTTCAGGAACTGAATTCGAAGGTTGTGCGGTACTAGTTGAAGATTCAGGTTTGTTTATTAATAGCTTAGATAATTTTCCCGGAGTTTATTCTTCATATGTTTCAAAAACTATAGGGAATGAGGGGATTATTAAGATTCTCAAAGGTAATCTGAACCGCAAAGCAGAATATCGTGCTTATTCTATAATCTATGAAAATGGTAATTATTGGCATTCAATGGGGATATGTTTAGGGGAAATATCTACCAAAATCCTAGGTTCTAATGGGTTTGGTTTTGACCCAATATTCATCCCAGATTCAGGTGATGGCAGGACATTCGGAGAAATGTTACAGTCCGAAAAGGATGCTAAGTCTCATAGAGGAGAATCTCTTAGAATTCTTTGCGATGAACTCAAGCCCCCGTCAAAGTGAAGATAGGTAACCCAGTCGAAGGCCTGATAGTATGCCATCTATGATGAGAATGACGGGCTGGTTTTCCCTTATTTTTGGGTTTATACTTTTCTTTATATTTCAGGGGAGATTAGATTTAGTCTCTTCCATTGCTAGTGGTGTGGTACTTCTTTCAATTTTGGCAGTTTTAATGTTTACTGGAAATCAAAAAATCATCCTTCCCAGCATCTCCGAAGAGACTTTACCACAAGTCAGTATAACAACTGATTCTATTGCTGAAATACCACCTCCAGTTAATCATATAGAAACGGTTAGTGACAAAAGAGATGAGAAACTTAAGAGAAGTCGCAAAAGATCTCAGGAACCGGATTTCCCTCTTCCTCCCATGCCTTTACCTGCTGTGCCTTTACCACCAATGCCTCCTCCTCCGATTTCTTCAGAAATAGCACTTCCTCCTCTCCCAAGTCTCGGAGTTCAAGCAATTGATGGAACAAAACTTGCAAAAAAATTAGTTGTTACATCAGATGCTCAATCTGAAATGGAGTCTGAAATCGAGGCGTTTGTTGACCAACGTCGATCTAGGCAAGCCGAGATCCGCTCTAGTATAGAAAGGAAGAGAAGAATGGCTCTGGCAGAACGAAGGGCAGCAAAAGCTCGTTTATGGACAGAAATAGAAGACGGAGAAAATCTCGCAATACTTTTGACAGATCCTAATCATGGATTGACAATTATTGATGAACCAGAAAACCCTGATGAAAGTAAACCTCTCGGTGTCTCGTATATTCGAATTGATAATACCAGAATTTTAAAAATTAAAACCCCTCTAGAAGTTAAGAAGAAGGAACAAGAAACAAGTGCTACTACAAATCCACCTGAAGCGTTTGATTTACCAGAAATGCCACCGCCGCCCGGTTTCCCTCCTATGCCTCCTCCGCCCGGTTTCCCTCCTATGCCTCCTCCGCCTGGTTTTCCTACTGAATGACATTAGTTCTACCGTATGTTCAAACATCTATCCTCTTTCGAAGATATATGAGCGAAGTGCTATTAATAGAAAATATGCTAATTGAAGGAACTTATCCTCAAGGGGGTTTAGTTTCTGTTTGGACTTTAAATCGACCGGATAAACTTAATTCATTAAATGCAGCATCACATCAAGCTCTGAAAGAGGCTTGTGAAGCAGCTGAGTCAAACGATTCGATTAGAGTTATTGTAATTAGAGGGGCACCTCCAAACCCTCCTCTAGAGGGCAAGAGACCTAAACCCGCTTCTTTTGCTGCTGGAGCGGATATTTCTGAATTCCTAGGTAAGAACTCAGATGAGGTCAGAGATTTCTTTGAAGATAATGCATGGGAAAGAATCTGGAATCTGACCAAACCAACTATTGCGATGGTTGATGGCTTCGCTCTTGGTGGAGGTATCGAATTAGCCTTATCTTGTGATTTAAGAATAGCATCTGATAGAGCGAAATTTGGCACACCTGAAATTAATTTAGGTTTGATTCCAGGTGGTGGTGGTACACAACGATTATGCCGCCTTATTGGTTATGGTAAGGCATTAGAAATGGTTTTGACAGGAGATATGATGGATGCCGATACAGCTTTTTCTTGTGGATTAGTTAATGCTGTGACAACTCCTGAAGAACTTAAGAATATTACAATGTCCTTAGCGGAAAACATAGCAAAAAAATCTCCCTATACTACTAAAGTTGCCAAGCGTGCAGTACGTGCGTCTCTTGATTTACCTTTTACAGAAGGCGTTCTTGCTGAGAGGTCAGAATTCGTCGCTTTATTTGATACAGAAGATAAAGAAATAGGCGTTAAAGCATTTTTACAGCGTAGTGATCCCAAATGGGTAGGTCGTTGATTAACGACTAAGCGTCTCAAAAGATTATAGTTGGATTGATTTTATTTCTAAAAACTCATCTAATCCATGTGTCCCTAACTCTCTGCCATTTCCTGACAATTTATATCCTCCAAATGGAGCGCTTACATTAAATGCACCTCCATTAATACTGACTTGCCCAGTTCTCATTTTTTTTGCAAAGTTGATAGCTCTCTCATTACTTTCTGACCACACTCCTCCTGATAATCCATAAATTGAATCATTCGCTAAGGATAGTGCTTCATCTTCTGTCTTATATGTTGTAATAACTAAAACCGGACCAAAGATTTCTTCTTTCCAAACTCTCATGTTTGTTGTCACATTTGCAAATACAGTTGGCTTAACATAGAACCCTTTTGTTAATCCATCGGGCATACCTAATCCTCCTGAAATTAAAGTGGCACCTTCATTAATTCCTGATTTTATATATTCAGTAACACTTGATTGTTGCCTTGAACTGACCATAGGTCCACATCTAGTAGCTTCATCTAATGGGTCTCCTGCCAAATATAAATCATTTTTTCCTGCAATTATTTCACACACCTGTTCATTCATTGTTTCAGGAATTATTAATCTTGTTAATGCAGAACATGTTTGGCCACTATTTTGATGGCATGCACCAATCGCTTTTTTAGCTACCATTATTGGATCTGCATCATCTAGAGCTACATTAGCACTCTTCCCTCCCAATTCTAGCGTCACTCTCTTTATCGTAGGTGCTGCCGATTGACTTACTGAAACGCCTGCTTCCGTAGATCCTGTGAATGAAACCATATCTACATCTGGATGGCTTGACATATAGTCTCCAACTTCGGAACCATGACCTGAAACTAAGTTAAAAACTCCAGCAGGTAAACCAATTTCATCTAAGATTTCGGCTAGTATGAATGCACTCAATGGGGCTTCTTTAGATGGTTTTAGCACCATGGTGCACCCAGCTGCAATAGCTGGAGCTACCTTTCCAATAATTTGGTGAAGTGGAAAGTTCCAAGGAGTGATGAAAGCACAAACTCCTACTGGTTCTTTACAAACTATCGAGTTCCTTACTTCTTCTTCCCATGAAAAGTCTTCAAGAATTTTCGCATAACTTCTTGAAACCACTCTAGGTGTCCCCACCATCGCCACACGTGAGTATCCAATTGGAGTACCAACCTCTGCAGTAATTGTTTGAGCCAATTCTTCTCCTCTTTCTTTGAATGCATAAGAAAGGGCATTTAACAAATCAATACGTTGATCAATATTACTTTTTGACCAAGTGTTAAATGCTGTTTTTGCAGCAGCAACTGCCTTATCCACATCTTTAGTGGAACCAACAGGTACCTTTCCTATAATTTTTTCAGTTGCGGGGTTAATTACATCTATACTTCCTTTTCCTAGAGCATCTACCCATTTTCCATCTATATACAGTTGGTCTCGTGTGTGCATGGGCTAGGCAAGGAGTACCTACTTTAGATATTCACGCAGTCTAATAGTAGATGCCCATTCCGATAATCATGACGATTACGGTCCAACATCTTCCAAATAGTGTTGCTTTAGTCACTTTATCTGCCAAAGCCTCAAGAAATGCTTTTTCTCTGAGTTCAATGGAATTAATGTCAGATATCTTCGATGATTTACTGAATAATTCTTCTATTCGTTCAATAGTAATGACTGGAACTGGAAATTTTTTCTGTTCGGGAGCTGATATTAGCGCTTTTGCATCTGCAATAGATGATGGCAGTATTGCAGAAATGGTTAGCGGCCTAACATCTATTTTACACCCTATGCAATTAAAAATTCGAGCCTCAGAGAAGGTATTCGTTGTTGCAATAAATGGTGCTGCAGCAGGTGGTGGTTTAGGTCTAGCCTTATGTGCTGATTATCGTGTATGTGATCCGAATGCAAAGTTGGCTGCTGCATTCTTTTCGTTAGGCTTATCACCCGATGGTGGAACAACCTGGCTATTGCCCAGACTTGTTGGTACTCAGCGAGCAAAACGTTTCTTCTTTAATAACGAAACATGGAATGGCGAACAAGCTCTTGAATATGGAGCAGTAGACGAATTGGCAGATTCAGAGATTCTTCTTGAAAAAGCCATTAGTGTTGCAGAAAGATGGGGTAAATGGTCAGAATCAAGTCGACGTTCAACCAAACAATTGATTGATGCCTCAACCTCAACCTTCATGGAAACTCAACTTGAATTTGAGAAACTACTTATTACAAATTCATCATTAACTCCTGATTTCGCTGAAGGTGTTACTGCTTTCCTCGAAAAAAGGGACCCTAAGTTTGGCGAAGAATAGATTATTTCTCTTCGTCTCTTAGTTTAATTACACCAATTATTAATGATAATATGCATGACAGAGCCGCAATATTTGAAAAAATAATAGCTACGGATTTAATCATAAATCCATAAATCAACCAAAGTATCAATGCTGTACATATTAAGTGTAAGGTAGGTAAAGAAATTCCTTCATGCTTCTTTCCAATCCATACTTCTTTTACTTGAGGAATCCAAGCAACTACTCCGAGGATTCCCGCTATTATTCCAATTAATTCAACAAATACACTCGGCATGAAAAATCCTCATTTCGGTAAATCCTCTCTTTCAGTTTTTCCAGAACTGGTCCAGTTGTAAATTCCTTTGGATGTTTTTTTACCCAAACTCCCCTCTGATACCAATGCATTTAACAAAGGATGAGGTCGGTATGATTCATCTTCGAAAGAGTCAGCGAGACTGTTAAGAATGTCTCTTCTAACATCTAATCCCACTAAATCAGAGAGCTCTAATGGACCCATTGGGTGTTTGTACCCCAATTTCATTGCAGAATCAATATCACTTGCTGAAGCTACGCCTTCTGATAACATTCTAATTGCTTCATTTCCAAGTACTACCCCTAGTCTACTAGTTGCAAATCCTGGGACATCTTCTACTAGAATTGTTTCTTTACCCATAGTTTCACCAATTAATTTTGCAGCCGCAATGGTTTCTTCTGAACACTTTTTATGTCTGACCAGTTCAAGAAGTTTCATTATTGGAACAGGATTGAAAAAATGCATTCCTATTATTCTTTCAGGACATGTAGTGGCATTTGCTATGCTTGAAATGGGGAGGCTGGATGTATTAGTAGCAAGTATTGCATTTTTGGGTGCTATTTTTTCCAATTGGACAAATATTTCTTTCTTTAATTTCATAATTTCTGGAACTGCCTCGATAACTAGGTCAGTCCCCTCTACTGCTTGGGTTAAATCAGTGTAAAACTTCAAATTCGAACTCCATTCTTCTTTTTCTTCTGTTGTAGTCTTACCTTTTTCAATACCTTTGTTCCAAAACTTATCGATACTTGCCATTCCTCTTTCCAAACTTTCAGGAAAAGCATCAAATAATTTAGTTTCCCAGCCGCTCTGAGCGCAAACTTGGGCAATTCCTGAGCCCATAGTCCCAGCCCCAATGATTGTAACTGTGCGTACTTGCATAGCTGGTCGTTATGGCTTTAGGCCATAGGCATTGCTCAATCTTCACTTCCATATGCTGCAAGTGCAGCTTGAAATAATCGTTGCCTTGGAACATCATGTTCCAAGAAACAAGTAAATGGTGCGACATCTTTTAACAATTCGATAGCACTTACATATGCCCCATAGATGAAAGGGTCGGCCATTTCTGTTTGAGGAATATTAATTCCTAGTTTTTCTAAGCCTTTACGAGTATTTTCATCCCAAATTGCGTATGTGTGGTGTGTGAAATGAAGATATGATGAAAGTCTCCTAATATCCGATCTAGGATTTTCAGTAAAACTGTCTAATAAGAGAGTATCGGGATATCTAATTGCATACAATGCTAATTTTACTTCTCTAGTAGTCTCTTCCCTCCATTCTCTTTTACCTAAACCCATCCATTGATCAATCATATCTAACATATTGTTGTCATATGGTCTCTTGACCATGTATAGTAATTTTTCATACTCTTCAGGATTTTGTTGTTCTGAATGGTGATGTAGATAAAATAATTCAGTAAGTCTGTCGAAGAATGGTTTACATCTTTCTTTGTCAAAAGCTAATAGTGCCACATGTTGCATAAAATCACCGTTTAGACTCAGTTTCCTTTCCACTCTCGATACTGAATCCAATCTTGTTTCATGTATTCATTCATTAATTTATCTTCGTCTTCATCAGTAGGTAGTACGCTTATCAAATAATCTTGATATTCTTCATCTGTTCCTTCAAACTTATCCCCTATTATAGTATAGTTTTTACCTGCATAATTTCCGATCCCTCTATTGAATTTATCCGACGGAATGAATAATTCTGGCTCGCCCTCTTTTCTCGCACTACTGATTCTTCTCATCTCTTCACGGAGTTCTTGGAAATATAACTCTCTACTTGCTTCGTTTAGATGTTCTCTATCTGCTTCGACATCACTCTCTCTCTCATCATATCTTCCCTTTACACCGTAAACATATGCCCACTGTGCACTTGTTGAATCATCAGTTCCAAACAGATCTAATCCAGTACTAATCCATTTGTTGAGGTATTTTTGAAGCAATTCACATGGAATGACTCCTTGTTTCACAATTCTTCTGAGCCCATTCGCCCCTGTTCCAAGATGGAATGATTCTTCTTTTAACATCGGCCCCATCGAAGCCGCTAGAGGCCTGAATGAAGAAGTACTAAGCATCTTTAATTGATATTTTCCATCTCTATCAATGAAATGTGTGAAACAGAAAAAGTCTAACCAATGGTCAATAGGGGCATTAAATGAGCCAAGAATTCTAGTCCCATCTTGTGCATTTCTTTCTAATAACTTGGCTGCTTCTCTAACTCCCTGTTCTCCAAAATATGTACATAACAGATATGCCATTTGCCAACCATGTCTTTGTTCTTCACACATTATTCTCATAGCTGATTTCTTGTCGTACTCTGTCGGTGCAGTTGTTAACAGATGATTTTGCTGTTCAACACTTGCAAACTCTGTATCTCCTTGAACACTAACCATGGTGATAATTGCATCTCTGATATTTTGTTGGGGTATTTGCATTCTTCTTTCCCATTTGGGCATTCCTTTGAAATCACCAAATTCGATTTGATTCCCTGCTGTGTCCCAATCGAACTTTATATCGAATCTATAATCACCTAACCAAGATGGATCAAACCCAATTCTTGTTTGCCATTCATTGAAATCTTTGATCCAACCCTCAAAGTTTGGTGTATATTCTTCCACTATTTCGGTATCTGACATACAATTGCGGCAAACATATTAGTATATGAATAAATGTACAATTAGCATAGGATTTTATTTGCCTGAAAAGCGAGGTGTACGGCGTTCAACGTATGATGCAATTCCTTCCTTAGCATCTTCTGACTGAAACAAGTCTGATTGCAACTCACGTTCTAGAGCAAGATGGGATTCTAATGGAATTTCAATACCACTTTGTACGCTACGTTTGATGTTCCCTATTGCTTTTGCAGCTGCTAGTGGTAAAGTGAATTGACTTGCATAATCTATAACATCCATTCTGAATCCCTCTAAATTTATACTATCATAAATGTCATGAATAAGGTCCATATCTCTAGCCTCTTCAAATGAGAATTTTCGTCCAGTAACCATAATTTCCATAGCCTTTGCTTTTCCAACAAGACGAGTTAAACGTGCTGTGCCTCCGGTACCCGCCAAGACTCCTAAAGAGACTTCAGGTAACCCAATTTGGAAGTTACCTTTGTGTGCAATTCGAATGTCGGCAGCCATAGCGATTTCAAGGCCGCCACCAACTGTATGGCCGTTTAGAGCAGCAATCACTAGTTTAGGCGTTTGTTCAAGACGAGATAGTGTTTCGTTAGCATGCAAACAAAAGAAATATTTGTATCTTGGTGAAAGCGTATTTAGGTAATTTATGCTGGCACCTGCGGAAAAGAATTTTTCACCATGTCCAGTTAGTAAAATGACTGAAACATCACCATTAAATCTTGCATTGAGTATTGCCTGATCAATGTCTTCCCACATTTCGCGTGTATAAGTATTAACCGAAGTTCTGCCTTCTTCCAGGGGTTTTCCATCTGTATCTGAAATAAGTTCTATGATTGCAATACCGTTTTCGGTAACACCATAATTCACTAGATTGTTGGGCATTGGCTCAAGGTCTGGCCATGAAGTCATGTGACTCGCACTAACAATCCGTTAATGAAAGAAACGGAATCAAAGTAATGTTAATTTTAGGCATCAGATTCTGTAAAAGAGAGATTTCCTCCCCCTTTTCTTATATGATTCCATTGCGCACCTACCTCTAATGCTTCAGGGCTGGGTTCCCAAATATCGCGTTTTAGAGACTTTCTAAATGGCATACGGTGAACCATTCTTCCATCATCTAAGATTTTCTTTCTAAGCATATATTTTTTGACTACAGGCCAAAGAGATTTTCTTATAATACCTGGTTGATATACCCATTTCATAAATTCTAAACCATCGCCTTTTCTTTTTTGATTCATCATCCAATATCTCGCTACCGCTTTGAATCCTCTATTCCCAATTCTATTCATAAGAAATCTGTTAATTGCACTTACCTTAATCAAAGGGACAAGTCTTTTCCTTACTTCAATTTCATAATCACATTCATTAAGAATCGACTGAGCTGCTAACACTCCACTAGTGATTGCATATCTCATTCCGAAACCCCACATGAAATCTTGCAAACCCCCTGCTTCACCAACATAAATTTTATTTTCATGAATATATTTTGTTGGTAGGCTAAAATCACCTTTTCCCCCGACTCTTTTTATTGGTTTCCTATTCAATTCGTAATGAGCGTCATACCAAGCAATAGTTTCGTTTAGATATCTTCCAGATTTTTTTTGCTGCCTCCATAGGCAGGTACAAATTAGGCCAACTCCATCTATGACTATAAGGTATGAATAGGCTCCAGGTGCCAATTTATCGTTTAGTTGAAATGCAACATGATTGGGGTGATCGGTATGAAAAATCTCTCCAAAAGCAATTGCACTAGAGTCCTTCGGACCAGCTGCGATTATGTCACAATTATTTGGGTCTACTTTTGATTCATAGTGAATATTCGCACCGGCTGCAATAGCCATTCTTTTGAATCCTTGATCAATACAATGTTCATCAGTACCTCTTTCTACAACTCTGAAAGCCGCACCATTTGTTTTCGGATTTGTAATGACATCGTCTGGATGTATCAAATCTATTATGTCGAAGGCATTTGATTTGAATTCATCTGGGTTTAATCCCCATTTTCTCATCTCATCAAAAAAATCAATATCACTTGTCCAATTCTCAATTCCTTGAAAATCTCCATCGAATCTTGCTCCGCTATCTTTACGGATTTCATGGACGTGCACTTCTTTTCCCGCTTTAGCCAAAATTGTTGCCGCAGCAAGACCCGATAATCCCGCACCGAGGATGTCAATCCTCTCTTCCATGTATTTGCGTGTGAGGTTTGATGTTTGAAAGGTTTGGTTATTATTAATCAAAGAGTTCATCCGACAATTTAGTTTCGAACGATCCAAGTGCAGAGGTATATGGATGTCTGAAGGCCTGATTGTTGTTCGTGTTGAATCAGAAAAACTTCAACCCGAAAAACTTCGTTCTTTATTGAATACTAACGGATGTGGTAGTGTAGTTTCATTTGTTGGTTTAACTCGTGGTACTGACCAAGGGGTGTCTGTGGAGAGACTTGAATTTGATGCTTGGGAAAATAAATTACCTGCTGTACTTTATAATATAGCTAAAAATTCCATTTCTCAATTTAATGTTAATTCAGTAGTAATAGCCCATAGGGTTGGCCACGTGTATCCTTCTGAACCAATAGTCTGCATTCATGTCGGTTCTATACATCGAAACGAGGGATTTGATGCATGTTCTTGGTTAATCACAGAATTAAAATCTCAGGCTCCTTTGTGGAAAAAAGAAGTTCGATCTGATGGTGATATTTGGAAGAAAGGGTTAGGCTAATTTTTTTTCCATAAGATAAGTTCATTTTTCATACATTCATCCGGCTGCCTGAATAATGAGTGCTTCTTCCGAAAGAGCGTATGGATCGCGAAGAACTGAGTAATTCATGGACTGGAATTGTTGACATAGGCGGTAAAGATACAGTTTTCCGGGAGGCAATCGCAACAGGTACATTGAAATTATCGGTAGATGGAATTAGTGCGGTTAGAGGTTCATCTCCAAAAGGGGATGTCCGCGAGATATCAACTATTGCTTCAATTCAGGCCGTGAAAGATACTCCGCGAATACTGCCGCACTGCCACATAATACCTATAGAAGGATGTTCTGTTCATTGGGATATTGAAGATGATAAATTACGTTGTACAGTAACGGTGAGGACCCACTGGCGGACCGGAGTGGAAATGGAAGCACTATGTGGTGTAAATGCAGGATTATTATGTGCTTGGGATATGCTCAAGTCTCTAGAAAAAGATTCTCATGGCCAGTACCCTAATTCTCAAATAGATGGTGTTCATGTTGTTAAAAAGAGCAAAGGAGACCAACATCATTGAATGCTGATTAACGCTCGGAGGCATCATGGCAACAGTTGATTTTGAGACGTACTTCCTTCAAGCAACAGAATCTGCTGCAATCGCGGCATCTAAGTGGATAGGCAAAGGAGATGGCAAAGCAGCGGATGGTGCTGCAGTCGAAGCCATGAGAGCCGTCTTTGACACAGTTCCATTTAATGGTCGTGTAGCTATTGGCGAAGGTGAGAGAGATGACGCACCCATGCTATGGATTGGTGAACCATTGGGGTCTTTACAAGGAGATCCTAAATCACCCGCCATTGATATCGCAGTTGATCCACTAGAGTGCACTAATCATGTGGCTTATGATTTACCTAATGCTATGGCAGTACTTGCTGCAGCACCTAGAGGTGAACTTTTGCATGCTCCGGATTGTTACATGAACAAAATTGCAGGTTCGCCTAAATTGAATGGCGAGATATCTCTGGATGCATCAACATCATACAATATTGAGGCAACTTCTAACGCCTTAGGAAAACCAATCAATAGTCTCAATGTTGTAGTTATGGATCGTCCAAGACATGAAATTTTAATTAAAGAATTACGAGATTTATCTGTGAATGTAGTTTTGATAGGTGATGGAGATATTACCGCTGCGTTAAATGCCGCAGACCCCAATTCAGAGATTGATTTATTGATGGGAATTGGAGCTGCTCCCGAGGGAGTAATTACCGCCACAGCGCTAAGGGGGCTAAATGCTCCCTTTGAAGGACGTTTAGTTTTCAAAAATAAAGGACACAGGGGTAGGGCTAAAGAAATGATTGATGGTGATATTGAGAGACTTTGGGATCGGGATGACTTGTGTTCATCTGACGATGCACTATTTATTGGCACAGGAGTTTGTACAGGACGAATAAAAGGAGTAAATCTTGATGGAAATCAATATTCAGTTGAATCAGAGGTAATTGATGTTGCGAACGGAATTCATAAGTTTGTTAGTGGTTCTCACTCTAGTTAATTTCGGATTGTTCAAGCGATGCCTTAATTTTCTATAGCCTTCACGTAAGCATGAGGTTAGCATATGGATACTCAACTACTTGAGAAAACAGCACGCGATCTAGTTGCAGCAGGTAAAGGAATTCTCGCGGCGGATGAAAGTAATGGCACGATGTCTAACCGACTGGAAGCAGTGGGTATTTTACCTTCTGCTGAGGCAAGAAGGGATTATCGAACCAATTTATTTGCGACTACAGGTTATCAAGATGCAATAAGTGGAGTAATTCTTTTTGACGAAACAATTAGGCAGAAAATGCCAGATGGCCGGCCTATACCTTTAGCCCTATCTTCCATTGGTGTTCATCCTGGGATTAAGGTAGATACAGGGGCTAAAAACTTAGCAAATCATGACGGCGAGAAGATTACTGAAGGTCTTGATGATTTAAGGTTGCGTTGTGAAGAATATTTTATGATGGGTGCTAGATTTGCTAAGTGGCGCGCAGTCATAGCAATTGGAGATAATATACCTAGTAAAGCATGTATTTCGACAAATGCTCATGCTTTGGCACGATATGCCTCCATTTGTCAGGAGCAGGGACTTGTTCCTATAATTGAGCCCGAGGTTTTGATGTCAGGGGGGCATAATGCTCAAACATGTTATGAGGTAACTGCAAAAATTCTTGATGCCACGTTTGAGGAATGTCGTGTACAGGGGGTACACTTACCTGGTGCTTTATTGAAACCAAATATGATTATTGCAGGTTCTTCTTGTTCAGACCAGATAACTCGTGAAGAAGTAGCTAGGTTAACTGTCGATTGTTTAACTAAGCATGTACCTCATGATTTACCTGGTATTGTTTTCTTATCTGGCGGGCAATCTGATAAAGATGCAACTGCTCATCTGAATATGATGAACGCAATGGATATAGAACATCCTTGGGAATTGTCGTATTCTTATGGTCGTGCTTTACTCGCTAACGCCTTGAAAACATGGGCTAATGAGGGATCTGAAAAAAGCCAGTCTGTATTTTTACATCGCTCAAAAATGAATAGCCTAGCTCGAACCGGCGATTGGATAGCAGATTTAGAATAATTAATTCTAATAGTCTTAGTTTTTATTGTCTGGGGCACCAGGCCTTAATTGCCAAACGCATATTTCGTAACGGCCAGAGAGTGCTCCGCCACGCTTTGTAGTTGCAATTTTCATAATATCCTTATCTTTGGATAATACATTGCCTAATTGTTGAGGAGTAGTTCCATGCCTCATAGTTGAATTTACATGCTCTAAAATTTCAGTAGTGTTCGCTTCGCCCCTAGTGTCTAGGAATTTTTTTATTTTTTGTCTTAGTCTAGTAGTTCTCATATTTTCCTCTCCTTTGTTTTAGGCTGTTTTCTTCCATGGTGATTCACCCACTCTTCGGTAGCCCACTCCGAAAGAGGTGATTTTTTCCCAATGACTCCGCTTCTTCTGACTCTGCCAATTCTTACTATATCTGGGTCTGATTCTAGTATCGCAGTTAAATCAAATACTGGATTAACGGGTGTTTGTTTAGAAATCCATTCATTGATCTCGGTAGTGTTCCTTGGTTTTTCGGAAAGATGATTTTTAACCAATTCTCTAATTTTATTAGTATCCATGGTCATCATTCCTTCAATCAATCGGACTCGGCTACCGGTTCGATATAGGTAGGGTGACGGGTGGTGATATAACGCTTCTGCAACTTATTGTTCAATTTAGTTACATATCGTTGCGCAATTGCGTATCATTTCATTGTTATTTTTCGGTGTTAAAATGAAACTAGTTATTTTCCACTAGAAATGTGTAACTAAATGTAACTAAAATGCAAAATTTAATACCTAGTTTTGAAGTGGTTGATTACAGAGATGGTCATTGGTGTCGAAAGGTCCTGAATTTGATGCTGCTCCCGGTTTTATTTCTACACCGATTAAGATACGTAGTCGATATCGCCGAAGACTTTTGAATAGACTATCTGATGGAGGGGCAACTGTTACTGCATTAGCTAGAGATATTGGCCTACAGATTCCCCATGCTTCAGCGGAATTAAGAAAACTAAGAAATGAGGGACTAGTCTCCAGTGACCTTACTGCTGGAAGTAGGGGCGCACATTTACATTTGACAGATTTAGGTTGGGATCGAATCAGATCAGATGAGAGATCTAGAGCCATAGAAGCTTTACCTTTACCTTCTGGAAAGAATAAGTATTGTATCTTAGATAAAGATGGAAGCAATATATTGATTGGTTTGTCTTCCATTCCAAAGTCTCCAATGATCCTAATACCCGATAGACCCCCTGAGTCAGATATTCTTGATTCTGAGTCCATTGGAAATGAAGGGGTTAGATGGAATTGGGCTATATTTAAAGAAAGAAATCCCCGATGGTTCGACTTAAAATCAATGACGGTATCATCTGCACCACCTCTCTCAACTGACCCAGAGAAAATAGAAACATATTCTGGAGATAAATCTGTTATTGGAATAATTAGAGCTAACTTAATCGATGAAAGAAATCCAATAGCAATGACCTTTGGAACTTGGTTTGACTTGCCAAAAGTAAGGCAACCCCCTCCTTTGAATGAAAATACATTTCACCGCGGAGATTGGACATTGGGTGAATTTCATGAATTAAGTCAGGAAATAAGACCAAAAGTCCCTCTAATAGCAGTCCTTCCAGATAGTCTATCAAAAACAATGCTTCTTCGAACTGCTAGGATTAATTCTTTACTTATTGCAGACTTGGGGGGTTTAGATTTAGTTAGTGATCCTTATCCTTTACTAGCACTTGAATCTTGGATACAGAAAGCTCACCCTAGATTGCCTAAATTTGAATTAAAGAAGCGAGTACAATCATTAAGCGATAGAATAATGTCTACACGAAAAGTTCGAACGGATGATTCCACATGGCGCAAGTTTAGGAGAGATTGGGGAAATACAGTCTTCACGACCGATGATGAAGTGATAAGAAAGTTAGATACCAGGGGCCTCGGTAAATATGCAATCGCATCATTAATCAAGTGGGCAATATCTACGGATGATAGGCCACCATTAGTTTTAGAAATCGGAGATGGCATCTCTGCAGACATTATGTCTTCAATCGTCGTCCATCCGAAATTACGAATTCTTATTAAAAATAGCTTTTCATCAATTACAAATTCTCAGAACCTTCTTTATGCAGATATTCTCAGGCCTTTACCTTGGTTAAAACTTCAAACATCTAACGGAGAAATAATTCCATTAAAGTTGATAGATAATGTTCCGAATACTATGCAAATAGAAGGCAATCAGAATAATTTAGAGATAACTCCCTGGAAAATTGTAGGACTTAGTGATTTACATGATTCTAAGCCAGAGGAGTTAGAACTGGGATATCTTTCGATGGTGCATTCTGCAATTTCTCAGTATCCTATTGGTAATGAAGAGTGGGCTAATCAAATGGAAGCACGCTACCCAATTGCAGCTTGGATAGCGTCTCCCAAGCAGACCAGATGGCCAAGATGGCAGCGCCTCAAAGACCGTATGTCAGTAGAGTGGTTAATTTTGTTTGATATTGACCACATACCTCTTGACAAACTCGCCGAACTCGCCGATCAAGCTACTGAAGAAATACTCGATTACTTTGCTGAAAAATTAGAGGAGAAAATAAGAGAAGAACGTGAAACTGCAATTCGCACACGTCCAGCAATCGACCCTATTGATGCATCTCGTGGTACCGCTTGGGTAGCGGCGCAATTTCTTTCTAATGCTGCATGGATTCCCGAAACTCTTCATGAGGATTTGGTGAGATGGTCGTTACAAGCTTGGCTTTCCTCTCCTCCTAAAAATTCACTTAATGCACTTAAGGGTGTATCTTGGTTGTATTCCAAAGAAAGAGGAAGGAGTACAGAATTCCCATCTGTCCTTAATAAAATTCTCACCCGAGGAAAAAATTTACCCCCTGATCATGATTTGAATATTTGGTCTACATTAGTTAGTTATACAATCGAGAGCAAGGAACTAACTAATGATGACCTTAATCGTATAATTGAAAGACTACCTTATGATTGGTGGGCTCCTTTATCGCCTGAAATATTATTGAAATTATTAGCCAACGAAGAATTAACTGAATGGACAATATCAAACTCCAAGCCTTGGGTAGCCCTTGTATTGAGGCCAATAGGTGAGTTAGGCAATGCCCCTGGCCTTGGAAATTTTGCACATCCTGGATTTAATCCTGAAATTTACCCTTTATTGGTACGTAGACTCCGAGGCCGTCGAGAGAGAGAAGGATTACCTAAATCAGCAGATTCCTTAGTCGATCTTTTAGAAGCAATAGAAGCCTCAATTAAAAAAATACCACCTGGACCTGGAAAAACACATCTTCTTTCAGGTTGGCTTGCCCAACCTCTCCAGAAGTGGCCTGAAATATCTCCTAATATTGCATTTAACGGCGATGCAATTATCGGTGAGAGACTACTTTCAAGAAAAACAGGTTTCCATGAAAATATAGCAACAATAAACCTATTATAGAACTTTTTTCTAATTTCACTAAACGATGAGTTATTGAATAGGTGTAGTTTAGGTTCATCTGCCCAACTGGCAACACCGAGTTGACAAAAACTCCAGCCGGAGGTAATAGGATGAAACTCGGTACCACAGATATGGGTCTCCGTCTGTCGAAGACCAGAGTGACTTATTGTGAATAATTGAAGAGATTACTCCTTTCAGAATGACCTCTGGCGCAATACAGACGGTATGGATTGTGTATAAGGTCCCCTGTTGACCGAAAGGGATGATTCTAGGGACTACCCCACAATCCAACATACGTCCTAGGGTGGGGTCAGGAGTCAGAGCACGAAAGTGTGGTGAAAGGCTCCGTTACACCCTGGGGCACACTTTAGTTCCGCAGTTCTCAAGTCATATGTGCACGGTTGGAGGACTAATGGTGGTCCTTGGACTCGTTGGAGGGACATTCGAATTTTTCCATATTGGTCATCAAAGATTGATTGAGACAAGCCTCTCTCATTGCGACAATTTAGAAATTTGGGTGATTTCAGACGAAATTGCTCAACAAAAAGATCCAAGGACATCCTCTTGGAAAGAAAGGTGTGATTATATTCAATCTAATCTTTCATTAGAAGAAAATTCCAGAGTGTCTTTTCACAAATTAGTTGATAAGTTCGGAGCAGCTATTTATCATGATACTGCATCAGTAATCTTTTGTACTAGTGAAACCGTATCTAATTGCATATCGATTAACCAAATACGTATTAAAAATGGTTTGAGCGAATTATCAATTATTGAAGTACCCCACATATTTTCTAAAGAGGGAGACATAATATCCAGTTCACGAATAAGAAATGGAAAAATCGATAGAGATGGAAATTTTTGGCTGAATGATGAATTCCTCAATTTTGACATTCATTTATCTAAAGAAGTTGAACGTTCGTTAAAAGATCCTTTCGGAACTTTATTTCATGGCCCAGAAACTGATTATTCCATCGCAATAAATGCTGCACGAAATTCTATTGAAGAAACCCAATCTCCAATAATTGGAGTTGGAGACGTAACTGTAAAATCATTACAAGATATAGGTAAAATTCCTTCTATCGGGTTGATTGACAAAAAAACAAAACGTATAAAGTGGGACGGATTTAATGATATTGACCAATCACTATACGATCATATCATTGAATGCAATAATCCACCGGGCATGTTAACAAAATCACTCTTCGAGTCTTGTAAAAAAGCCATGTCCAACTGGATTGAGAATGGTGAAAAAAGCCTTATCCTTGTAGATGGTGAAGAAGACTTAGCGCCACTTTTGTTGCACATTCTTGCTCCAATAAGATCCGTTATATTGTATGGCCAACCAAACCAAGGTGTAGTTCTGAGAATAACAGGGTTAGATAGTAAATATCGTTGCCAGAGGCTATTATCTTTGTTTAAGCAAAACTAAGAACTCAGTTTTCTGCTAGTGCCCAAATGTGTAATGCGAATCCGAATGCTACCATTGAAATCATTACTGAATATACACCAGGGTCTACCCATGTATTGTATTGTATACTCCACACGACATAGAATAATATCCCTATTACTACAAGCCAACTTGAAATGACATCTGCCATCTTTTCACCTTTGATTAGATTGTTCATGAAATCACTCTTTGGTAATCCTATAAACCAAGAAATTGCTCCTTCAGAATCTGTATTTACTTTTTTCAATCCATAATCTCCCGCTCCAATAAGTAATAGTCCAAATATTGCAAAAATTACATCATCCATTACCAATCCGGTATCATTCGAAGCGAAAGCATCCCCCCCTAGTCCTAGAAAACCAATCCAAGTAACTTTGTATCCTGGAGAATAAGCACCTTCAAGCAAGTTAACGATTGATAGTAGTATTACCCAAGAACCTAGCATTAAAGCAGCAGTTGAAACCGTGCTACTTGGTCTAGTTAGAGCCTCATTCCAATCTGTCTGAACCATGTTTATCACAATCGGCGACCTGCCCTTTTGGTTTAACGCTTTCATCAGTGGAATGAAGTTTAAAGCTTACCTTGTAGCATATATTTACCCTGAGAAGCTTCATCAATGAGGGGTTCATTTTGACTTAATGTTTTGATTGTATCAATAGTTTTTGGTATAGCAGAATTTACTTGTTTACTGCGCCCTCCTCTCCCTTTACTCACATTTCTAGCCATAATTAATCCCAAGGTATCTAATTCATTCAATAGTGCAGAAATTCTTCTCGGAGTCAATGGTTCCATACTAATCTTCATACATGCTTGAGAATATGTTCTGAAAATTTCTCCAGTTGATATATTTCTTAGTCCATTTTCTTCATTTATTATTATGCTGAACAAAACTAATTTTTGATGCAGAGGTAGTGTTTTTAACACGGGAGTTACTTGATCATGTTCAAGTTGAGACTGAGCCAAACGAACATGTTTAGGGTCTACTTTAGTTTGTGATCTCTGTTCTGCCTTTTGTACAGAAATCCTTAGTAAATCCAAAGCTCTTCTTGCATCACCATGTTCTTGTGCGGCTAGAGCAGAACATAATGGAATAACGCCTCCTTCCAGGGAATTACTCTTTAATCCCATTAGAACCCTTTCTCGTAAAATATCTTGTATCTCTTGAGCGCCATATGGGTGGAACACAACATCTTCTTGGCTAAGTCTAGAACTAACACGTGGATCAAGTTCCTGTGTAAAATTCAAATCATTACTGATGCCAATAATGCAGCATCTAGCATTTCTTAATGTTGTATTCAGATTAGTCAAACTGTAAAGTAAATCTGAACCAGCCTTAGCAACTAAGTTATCAATTTCATCCAGAACTAAGATATGAACTCCTCCTACTCTATCCATTCTTTCAATTAGTGTTTCTAATACTCTGTCTGTAGGCCAACCAGTAAATGGTATTAGATAGTCCCCACGTTGTTTAAGTTGGCTGGCTAAAGTTTGAACTACTCTATACTTAGTATCTACGTTCCTACAATTTACTTCATAAGTTTGAACCGGATGCCCCATTTGTTTACCTTTCTCAAGTAACTGACCAAGTACAAATCTAGTCACTACAGTTTTTCCTGATCCAGGGACTCCGTATAGTAACATGTTAGAGGGGATATGTCCATTCAATGCGTCAACTAAATTCCTGACTAATGCTTCGACTTCTTGTTCCCTGTGAGGGAGGTTGCTCGGTTCAAATGCATGGTCAAATGCTTTTCTATCGATGAAAAGTGAATCTTGTCCGAGGATTTTCTCGAAAATATTTCCTTCCATTTCTTATCACCATTGTCTTATGTTATCTCCAATGTTCTAATACCACACTCTGAGATGGTCGGTCGAACAACGGGGATTCTTGACGAAACGCTTCGAGGTAATAAGTGATTCCAAACTAAGGTGGTGTGGGGTCTAGATTTTAATCCCTCAGTCTATGATATAGTAAAGGGCGGTTGTTGTTAATTTTTCTCTAGTGATATCGAATCAGTAGTCTTTTTATCCGAATCAGTTCAAGTGTTAAATTTACCTCTTTTAGTATCATAATAATTAGAATTACAATCTAAATAATATTTTAATAAAATCTTTTTCATAATCTCCGAAAATTTAATATTTCCCAACTATTAAAATCTAATTTAAGAGAATTAGAACTTCACGGTATATAATAGAAGTTATTTTTAAGCGTTTTTTATTAACAAGTTAATTTTACCATTTCCATCAATTAGTATAGCATCCCCGTCTTCTAATTGATGAACATTTTTTGGTAAATTTGGCATGGGAAATCCTTCTGAGCTATTTTTAGAACGCGCATAATTATGTGTTACGAGAACCAATGTATCAGGATATCTCTCGGTAAAGTCTCTTACGTCTTTAGGTGTGTGATGATAAGGAAAATTTCCTATGTCCGGCATTCCCATTTCTAGAATAACTATGTCTGCATTGTTGGCTCTTTTGTCAATTTCATCACAGGGACCTGAATCTCCACAATGTAATAGAACAAATCCATTATTGTGCGTCAATTCATAACCATGTGGATCCGTTTCAGGTGTGTGGCATACAGCAAATCTTTCAAATTTCCAATCCGTACCAATCAGCTCTCCTTTTTCCATTTCATTCCAATTTGCCCTGTCATCAATATCATTTTCTAAGCTACCAGGGAAACCCATATTGCACAGGGTGGTTAAGAATTTTTTACCACCTGGTCTCAAGTAAATATTTAGTTCATGATCACCTTTGGTATCCGAAATATATTTTCTTTCCAGCAGAAAAAATGGGAAACCAAAGGTATGGTCCGCATGCCAATGCGTGAATAATAAATGGCTTATATCTGAAGTTTTAATCCCCGATCTTCGAAGTTGTGGAATTAATGATGGAGGAGCATCAATCAGTATTTTCCTATCGATAATTGCTAGGGCATGAAGTCTTCCAAAGGGTGCGAATGCATTGCCGGTGCCTAAGAAGTCAATGCGAGTCACGGCTTTCGACTAGGTGTCTAAGACTTGACTTAATCGCTTCGAAGATGAGTCGAAACAACTCTTCTTCAGCATCTATTCATAAATGGGTTTCAACTCGGACAGTATAATAGGTTGACGTGTTATAATGACTGATTGGAGCGCAAAGAACCCTTATGCCTCTAAATTAACCCAGAACTACGTTCTTAATGGCGAGGGTTCAAGAAAAGAAACCCGACATATAGTATTTGATTTAGGTGATTCTGGATTAGAATATAAGGCAGGCGATGCGTTAGGAGTCATACCAATTTGTCCTCCCGAAGTTGTTGCCGACCTTCTCTCAATTGGTGGTTTTACTGGAGATGAGGAAGTCGAAACGAATCTAGGAATCTGTAGTTTACATGAAGCACTTTCAACAAGATATGAAGTTCATCGAGTTTCAAAGAAATGGATTGAAGGTTTGAGTACAAGAGTGGTTAGCGGCGATGGTCCTATAGAGATTAGAATAGTTAGCCGTAATAGAGTTTCGACTTTTGATGGTACAACTCTTATGAGTTGGAAGGGCTCAGGTAATGAAGATGATTTACCATCTGGCTATTCTGAGATAATGTCTCCAAATAATCCTGCTGAAGAACTTTGGAATAAATTAACTTCAGACCCTAAGTTGATGGAGGATTATATCTGGACTAGGGATTATATCGATACCCTTAGGGATTTTAGTAATATTGCATTTTCTCCACAAGAGTTTATTGAGGGTATGGACAGATTAAAACCAAGGCTATATTCAATAGCTAGTAGCCCTGAGTTTGAACCAGGGACTGTTCACCTAACTGTAGGAATAGTTCGTTATAATTATCACGATAGAGATAGGGCAGGATTAACCACAGGTTATCTTTCAGATAGATGCGTAGTCGAAGAAACTCCAATAGGAGTATTCATGTCTCCTACTCGGTCATTCGTTTTACCAGAGGATGGGAATACTAACTGTATAATGGTGGGTCCAGGGACGGGAATTGCCCCATTTAGAGCATTTTTACAACAAAGAGACTTGAATGGAGATAGTGGTAAGAATTGGCTATTCTTCGGAGACCGGACAGAGGAAGGAGAATATTACTACAAAGAAGAGATGGATGATTGGAAAGACCGAGGTATTCTTAACAAACATGACCTTGCTTGGTCTAGAGATGGCTCAGAGAAAGTCTATGTTCAACATTTGATGAGAAAAAACGGTGCAGAAATTTGGGAATGGATTAATGGTGGAGGCTATTTTTATGTTTGTGGTGATAAATCACGTATGGCCAAAGATGTTCATCAAACATTAATTGAAATCTGTTCTGAACATGGCGGAATGAGTTTAAATGAAGCCAAATCTCTCGTTGAAGATACAATGATGAAAAAAGAGAAGCGCTATTTGCGAGATGTCTATTGATTGTAAAATATGGCATTGTTTTGCCGATGGAATCATAGTGTGCCTTTCATTGCCACAGAATGATGTTTCGAAGAGTGCTCATTGCGAACCGTGGAGAAATTGCTCTCCGCATTCTTCGATCACTACATTCGTTGGGTATAGAATCAGTAATGATATATGGTAATGAAGATAGAATTTCAACTCCTGTCAGATTGGCTGATGAAGCCGTATATATCCCGCGAGATGACCCCTTTGCATCGTATCTAGATATCGAAGCAATTGTTGCAGCCGCTAAAAAGGTTGGAGCCGATGCTGTCCATCCTGGTTATGGTTTTCTTGCAGAAAATCCAACTTTCGCTAAAAGGCTTTCAGAAGAAGGAATAACTTTTATTGGACCTAGTGCGGAAGTGCTACAACTGTTAGGGGACAAAATTACTGCCAGAGAAATGATGTCAAAAGCAGGCCTACCAATTGCTAAAGGTTCCCCTGGACCGATTTCAAATCCCGAGGAAGCATCTTTGATTGCAGAAGATATTGGCTTCCCTGTAATTATCAAAGCGGCAGCAGGGGGTGGAGGTATAGGAATGCAGGTAGTAGTCTCTCCCGATGAATTCGAATCTGCAATGAAACTCTGTCAAGGTCGTGCACTTTCTGCTTTTGGTGATGACAGAATCTTTTTAGAAAAATTCATAGAAGGAGCTCAACATATTGAATTTCAAGTATTAGGAGACGGTAAACAGGCAATTCATTTTGGTGAAAGATTTTGTTCAATACAAAGAAGGCATCAGAAAATACTAGAAGAAGGTCCTTGGTTAACTGAAGAAATAAGAGAGAAAATTGGTAAGCAAGTTGTCGAAGGCGCTAAATCTGTCGGTTATTGTGGCTTGGCTACATTTGAATTTCTTAGAGATTCTAAAGGTGAATTCTATTTTCTAGAAGTTAATCCTAGAGTCCAAGTTGAGCATACTGTTACTGAAATGATAACCGGTACAGACTTAGTTTCTATGGGTATAAGGGTTGCATCTGGTGAAGAAATAAGAATCAAACAAGAAGATGTAATTATTAATGGTCATGCAATTCAGGTCAGACTTAATGCAGAGAATCCTGTGACTCTAGCCCCCTCTCCTGGTAAGTTATGGGAATGCCACTGGCCGGGTGGACCAGGTGTAAGAATTGATACTCATGCTTATACTGGTTATGATATGCCTGCATCATTTGATAGTTTACTAGCGAAATTAATAGTTTGGGCGCCATCTAGAGATGAATCAATTGCCAAAATGAAAGCTGCTTTATCGGAGATAAAATTACTAGGAGTTGATACTTTAATTCCCTTACATCAGGCAATATTATCTGAAAACGATTTCCGTAAAAGAAATATTACTATACACTATCTCGAAGAACATAAAAACTTGTTGTGAGGAGGCTATATTTTTGGAAATACTAATTGTTGGGAGTATTGGTTACGATGATATTTCAACTCCTGAAGCAGAAGGTTCAGACTTATTAGGAGGTGCTGCAACATATGCAGGTCTATCTGCTGCCTTCCATAAATTTGAAGATATTCACAATATCCCTAGTATTGGTATTGTCAGTGCAGTAGGTCAAGATTTTTCAACTTCCGATCAATTAAAGTTAGAATCAGCGGGGTTAAATTTAGCAGGTGTGGTGATGCGAAACGGCGATACGTTCCGTTGGTCGGGTAAGTATCAGGGTTCTATGGAGCACGCTCACACAATTTCCACAGATGTCAATGTGCTGGAAAATTTCAATCCAGAGATTCCTGAATCTTGGCGTACGCCTGAAATATTGTTTTGTGCCAATACTCATCCCATAACTCAAGTCTCAGTTTTAGATCAGTGTCCTAGTGCAGTAATTACTGCCCTTGATTCTTACATGTTGTGGATAGAAGAGGAAAAGCAAACTCTATCCGAGGCTCTCCGTAAAGTCGATATAGCAATTTTAAATGAAGAAGAAGTTTGTGCTTTAGCTAATGATGAAGTTCTTCCTCGTGCCATGAGTTCTCTTCAATCAGGTGCGGCTTTACATGGTGGTGAGGCTGCAGGCCCAGGTCCTCGATGTATTGTAGTTAAGAGAGGAAGTGGGGGGGTCCTCGCTAAGTTCTCATTTGGATTCATTGCCTTACCTGCCTATCCAATAAGTAATGTTGTAGATCCAACTGGGTGTGGAGATTCTTTTGCTGGAGCCTTCCTAGCAAATATTTCAAGTAGAGTAGGGGCATTAAATGATATCGAAGTTATTCGTAATGCTTTGGTTCATGCAACCGTAACAGCCTCTTTTACGATAGGTGGCTTAGGGTGTTCCAATCTTTCCAAAATTCAGCGTGGGTCATATCATGCGAGAGTAGATAGATACCGGAGAATCGTAGGGTTGTAGTTAATCTAATCTTCTAATCCCTTTCACATGGCCCGAATCATCTTTATTTGATGTTCTACGCATTTGATTAAACCTTAACATGGGTTCATCATTAATTAACACGGTAGGGCTATGCTCTTCTCCTCTTGCTACTCTATTCATTACTAGATTCATTGCATCTTGTGCAGAGGGTGCCTTAGCATTATTTTTGTTTCTATTTCTGTTTATGATGTCAGCCTGATGCTCTTGATCACTCCTTAATCTTAGATGTTGTTCAGTCTGGAATCTTGCAGATTCATTTGCATCAATACCATCAGGGTCTCCATACTCTGATGCATAGCTTGGATTATGTTTCGCTAGATCACGAGATTTTGGAACTAGGAGTCTTTCCAGAAGTCCTAGCTTTCTTTTTCTTATCGGTTGGTTTCTTAGCACTAAACGACCATCACCAAATGAGTCAGCAATTTTTGATAATCCAGGATATTCTCCCAAATCAGTAGGTGCAGGTAATGCAGCCATAATCTCAGCTTTTCGGTGTAATGATTGTTGCGCCTTTGCTCTCTTTACTAGGCCTGGTTTACATTCGACTCTTACCGCCTCATCCGTGGGCTCTGGTAATTCCAGATTATTGTAATAATTATTTACGGGACTACGTTTCAATCCATTAGCAGTTTTGATCATTTCTGCACTAGACCTCGGTCGATCACGAATTCCTAGCTCTGTTTTATATGATCCAAAGATTGAACTTGTTGGTTCAACTTTATTCTCTTGCTGAGTGATATATTGTTCAGGAGGTGGCGAATAATTAACAGGTTCTGTGAATGATGAAGTTGCAGGTTCAAAATCAAACATGCCTCCTGCTTCAAATCCAAATGAATCTTCATTCATAGTTTCTGTAGCTTCCTCTAATGCTTCCTCTATACGATTTTCGTGTGTTCTCTCGTTATACCACTCGGGTTCATTTCTACCCCATGTGTGTTGATATGCTGAGGTTCTTTCAGAAATCTCATGTGTTTTTTCATTAGCATTTATGTGTGAATTAAAATGCTTATTTGTCACAGGTTCTTGAATTTCAAACAAAGGTACACTAATCTCTGGTTGCCTCCCCCTCATTTCAATTTGAGGCTTATTAGAGAACTCTTCTAGAGGTTGGATCTGGTTCATAATACCTACATTTATTTCTTCTATATTTGGTGCATTCAAAAGTCCCTTTGGTTCCCTTTTAGAGTCCTGTGATAATTTGAACTCCCTCTCCAAACATCTCTTTGCTTCAGCTACTGATTGACCATTACTCACCTTATCAATCATCATTTGTATCTTCAATAATACTTCTTGGTCTTGTAATTTGGATTGGATAATATGTCTATCTCCAATATTTGTTTCAATAACTAAGGCGGGATTTTTGAATATGAAATGTGAAAGAACTGAACCTGCTCCCAATAAAGACACAACATATCCTAATGGTGGAATAAGTATTGTCGCACCTAGATAGCAAGCTGCACCACCCCATAATATAATGCCACCCGGTATTTTTGGTATGTCAATACTCCTTGTTCTGGAAATAGATGCTAAATCTAATCTAATGCCTTTATTTAGACTGTTTGCCAAGACTAGCTGACGCTGAGTTATGGTAACCCTAAACTTGCCCCCTAACCCAACCAAAGAGAGGTTGCCGAACAGTGCCGACTCACCCTCATCCGGTCGGGCATTACGCCCGAACGTGTGCATCCAACACGCGAGTTACTCATTGACGATATAATAACTCGGTTCATTAACCATATAATCAGGTCTCTTCGGGGAGGTTTTTGGTTATGCCGTTTTTCAAAAAATAGCCGTACCAATTATGCGCATAGGAGTTGCATCTAACTGGGTGATAATTATAGGTGGATTGTCTGTTAATCTAGTCCAAAGAGGAACTTCCCAGTCTACAGTTATAGTGGAATTTTCTTTACTTTTAATTCTCCCAACAACAAATTGCATATCTACTGCAGCGTGTATAACATCACCAACCTCCAAATTCCGTTTTTGAAAAGGCGCTTTTTTGATTTCAAAAGCAGATGAAACATTCTTAATTAGAGATTCGGAATCTGTATGTATAATCATACAACCTCTATGTAGTGCTTCTTCTCTAAGATTCCTTATTGCTAATCCTACTCTATCTCCCGATACAGCAATATCTACATCATCGTCCATTACTTGTAAACTACGAACAATTCCATTCTCTCCAGCCGGAAGAACTTGTATCGTATCATGCTTAGAAACTGAACCCGATTGTACGTATCCTATTGCCACCAAACCCACTCCCTTAACATTGAAGTGTTGATCAATAGGAATAATCAATGATTTATTATTTTCTTTAATTTCATTCATTAGAGAAAATAATTTTTCACGAATGCTATGTTCATCAGGAACCTTTTCGTACAACATCCAATCCCCTAATCCTGATTGTTGCATAATCATTTTTACTTGTTCTGGATCCACCCATTTTCCGACTTCCGCATTGATTATTATGATCCCCTTTTTAATTCCAGAACAACCAAAGGCTACACAGATTTCACCTAGTGCTGCATCTACTTTTGAAACTTCCACTATTCCTACTTTAGCTACATTTAGAACCGAAAGTAAGGGTCTTATTTTTTCAGGATGCTTCAGTGGTCTTAATAATGATATTATTTGTGTAACTCCCTCTTTTTCTTCTTTAAATACGTACGATTCAATATCTCTTACATCCCCCTTTTTCGCAATACTTCTGGCGAGGTTTTCTGAACCAACAAAGGCGATATTGAGTACAGGCACAAATATCCGACCCCCCATCCCTTGTTGAAAGGAACGGTGATGAAAACTATCGTTATGTTCAACTCATTGCATCTCTAGCTTTCTGGGCTAACTTCCACAATTTCTTTTCTTCTTCGGTTTCCGGTTCAAATTGAGGAATATTAATTGCTTTCATGTCTCTATCAATTGCCACCATGAAAAAGAAACCAGAACAAATCTCTTCACCAATCCATTCGGACCTAGATAACCTACATGAAATGACGTGAATTCCAGCAGTCCTTGGAGATGTCCAAACTACTTTTGCAGTGGTTCGAATAACGTCTCCCTGATAGGCAGGTCTTCTAAACTTCAGAGCATCAACTGATACCGTGACAAAATTCCTGTGAGCGAACTTAGATGCCGCCATGCCCGCAGCAGTATCCATAATCGCCATTAATTTCCCTCCAAACAATGTATCTAGAGCATTGGTATCTCCTGGAAACACCTCATTTAGTTGTATTACTGGGTCTGTAGAGTAGGCCTCATTCATGTCTATCAAAGCCTCTCAAACCCTCATCAAACTTGAAACCATCATATCGTTTTAGTAATAATATCTAGTTTTCGAACCGTTGTATTCAATCCTGAGGACTGTCTCGGATAGCCATGGCGATACCTGAATTGGTTTGGGGCGAGTATCATTTTCAAGATCCTGACGGAGGTAAAATCATATTTTGGCCACATATACCTTGTTTACGCATGCCACCTACATTAAGATCCCATTCCATTTTTGATGGCGTAGCCTTTCTGACTTCATCAATGGACCTAAAATCCTGGATAGTTGAGGCGGAGCAAGAGAAGGATAGTCCCGGGATTCATCGTGATTCTGCCATTACATCAGGAACAGTACTTGGTAGACTAATGAGTGATCTCAATGAATTAGAAGTAGATGGTCCAGTGATTCCTGATCCTGAGCAAATACGCCTACTTTTACATGCTCAAAACTCACGTGGTGGAATGCCGATTTATGCTATTGAACCTAATCTTGACGACGAAAATTGGATAGATTGGCAGATAAATAGTGCAGATCAGCAAGTTACTTATTCTAATTTATTTTTGACTTTAACAACCGGAAGGCGTTGGAATAAAATAAGGAAGAAAGCCATTCGGTCAGTATCTGCTGCTAAAGGCGTCAATGCCGATTTAGGTGCAGCCTCAGCATCTGCAATGACTTGGTGGATAGAGGAGCAGCGTGGTATTTCAGATGAATTAATTGCTTTGAGAGACGGTAGATTTGCATCAAGAATAAGAGGCGCATTAAGAGACCTAGGCAATAGTAGGGTTGATGATACTAAAGCACAGGAGACTACTTTGTTGGTTCCTATCCATCAGGCTTGGTTGCCTTCGATAAAGAAGGCAATTAGTTCTTGTATGGATGTAGAACTGATAATTCCGGTGGAATAAATATGAATGAAAAAAAAATAAACTTAGATGTTGAAACACAGACTTTCCGTTTCACTCCATCTGAACCAATTAATCAGGACGAAGCAGTTAGTTTAGCTAAAGGAGTCTTATCTGGTGAATATGTAGTTATAATTCATGATAATCCTCATGCCACACTTATAGTTGAGCCAGAAGGGTCAGTTCTAGTTCATGGGTTATCGAGAAGTGAAGTTGCCAGACTAGCGGTCCAAGAGTTATTACTGACTTTGGGTATGTCTGATGAATGGTTAATTCTAGATTCAGGAGAAATGATTGTCCGCTTTTCAATAGGAAGAGCAGTATTGATGGATTTAGCTGCTGACAGGTTCTCTGAGATTGATTATGATGCTAGAATAGGTGCTTTAAGAATAAATGCAGATAGACATAAATGTACAATTTTACTGTTTAATAACGGCCATGGGATAATCCTTAAACAAACATCCAAAAGAATTGCTGAGATGGCAATAAGGTATTGGTCGTCACAACTAGATGATGAAGGCGCACTGGCGTGAGAAATATGTTTGAAGACGGCCGTTGGAGAGGGCCAATATTAGATCAACATATGCACTTAGACCGTAACAATCATTTTCTTGTAGCAGTTAGTGAATTTGTTAATTCTGGAGGGAACAGTATTAATCTGGTTCACAAACCTGATTTTTCAAATCTTCCAATTTCATTATCTGAATATAGAACTGCGTATGAAGATACTTTAGAAATGGCGAAAGAGGTACGTGATGAATTTGGAATATCGGTATCTGTAATACTCGGGCCACACCCTGTAGCTTGGGAGCATCAAATTCATACCATGGGAGTTGAGAAATCAACATCTCTCCACCTTGGAGCTGTCAAAATGGCATTAGAATATATTTCTGCTGGTGATGCGGTATGTTTGGGAGAAGTAGGGAGACCTCATTATCCAGTAAATGAGAGTATCTGGAATGCATCTAATGAATTATTATTAGAGGTAATGGCACTAGCGGCCGAAGCAAAAATAAGCATACAGTTACATGTCGAAGATAATGGTGAAAAGACATATTCTGATTTAGCAAAGCTTTGTGATAAAGCAGGTCTACCACGATATCTTGCAATTAGGCATTATGCTCCTGCTGATATAAGTGAAGAATTCACTCACGGTTTAAGTGCAACAGTAAGTGTAGGAAAAGGTAGTATTGCGAAGATTATTGAAACTATTCCGAAATCTAATTCATATTGGGGTATGGAAACAGATTTCTTAGATGATCCTAAGAGGCCCGGAGCAGTCCTTGGTCCCAAAACCATAGCCAAAAGAACTCACCAATTATCCAAAGAATTAATTGAGAATGGTTATTCAGAAGATGAAATTTCTGAAATATTAACAAATATTCATTTTAATTGGCCTAAAAAACTTTATTCTTAAGCGGGCAATTTTAATTTTGGCGTGAATGTCATAATCCCTCCAAAAACAAACATGGAAACACAAAAAACAAAGAAGGGAAAATCACCTAGCGGTAATGGCATACCATTTAATTCCTCAAAACCCCATCTCAGTAGTGGACCATTTATCGGTAAGAAGAAAATCATAATTATAATTCCTAATCTCTGACGTCCGAGCATAATCTTCGGATATGCTACTATCATTTGAACGGATGTAACCGAATTAGTTTAGAAAGATCCTATACTCGGACGGTCATCGCGCCTGTAGTGAAGGGGTTATCACCTGAGGTTTCCAACCTCATGTCCCGGGTTCAAATCCCGGCGGGCGCACCAAATTAATTACAATCTTTGCATCTATCATATTGAAACACCTTTCCCCCTCCGATGACCTGTGTCTGGCGAGTCAGCAACTCAAATATCCAATGAGGTTGGAATAAGTAAAGATCAATCAGATCTCTTGGATGAGAAACAGATCATTGGTCGAAAAATATGGAGGATTGTTCCTTATCTCAAAAGATATTGGAAGAGAGCATTGGGGGGAATAGTAACCAATGCTGTAGCTAGAGCCTTTGATTTGATACCATTCATTGCTATAGGAATGGCTGCCGATTATTATAGAGATAAAACGTTCACAGATGGCACTATTGAAAGATTTGTAACTTCAGATTTTCTTCCTGGATTAGGCCCTATGAACTCAATCGAGTTTGGTTTTGGTTTCTTAATTTTAATATGTTTTTCATGTCTTGCAGTATTTCAAGGCATTAGTAATCAACTATGGCAGTCAACTGCTTATATGGCTCAACATGATATTAGGATGGATGCTACAGATTCGTTAATGGCTATGGAGGCGTCATACTTTGAAACCAGACAAACAGGCAATCTAATGGCAGTTCTTTCTGCAGATGTCGCCCAGTTAGAAGATATAATTTCAGATGCCAGTACTAGTATGATCCGTCTAATTATGACTTTTGCTACTGCCTTCGGCATAATGTTCTGGATGTCACCTATGTTGGCTCTAATTTTATTTGCTCCTTTAACTCTAATCGTCCCCATGGTCGTTTGGTTCTCCACTAGAGTTCAGCGTAAATATAGAAAAACCAGAGAAAGCACAGGAGGAATTGTAGCGATATTAGAGAATGTCTTATCGGGTATTACAGTAGTTCAGGCTTACAATGCAACCGATTTCGAGAGCTCTAGAATTGGTCGACAAAGTGGTGATTATCGCGACCAATCTATATCAGCGGCATTTGTAAGAAATCGTTTCATCCCTGGAATATATGTAGTGGCTGGATTATCTTTTGGTCTTCTCGTATCTGCTGGTGGTTGGGTTATGGCTTCTGGCGAGATTACCGTCGGACAGTTTGTGACGTTCCTTTTAATTTCAACTAGAATGACCATGCCTATGTTCATTTTAGGAATGCTTCTGAATCAACTCCAAAAAGGCGAGGCTTCTTCAAAGAGAGTATTTGCTATAATTGATTTAGAACCATCAATTTACGATAAAGAAGGAGCAATCGTACTTGATGGTCCAATTACCTCAATCTCTTTTGAAGATGTCTCATTTTCCTACCCTACGTCCGAAGGAAATGTCCTCAATGGTATTTCTTTCACAGCATCTTCAGGTAATTTCCTAGGAGTTATGGGGCACACAGGTGCAGGTAAGAGTACTATTCTAAAATTATTAGAGAGGTTTTATGAACCTCAGAGTGGCAAAGTTTTGATTAATGATATTGATATTAATGAGTATTCCATTAAATCTGTTAGGAACCGGGTTGGTTTTGTTTCCCAAGAACCATTCCTCTTTTTCGGCACCTTACGTGAAAATATAGCATATGCACGTGAAGCAACAGATGAAGAAATTAAGACTGCTTTGGAAACTGCTGGTGCGTGGGAATTCACATCTAAACTTTCTCAAGGGATTGACACAATGGTTGGCGATCGTGGTGTAATGCTCTCTGGTGGCCAAAGAGCGCGCATAAGTCTGGCACGTGCTCTTCTCAATAACCCTGATCTTCTCATCCTTGATGAAGCAAGTGCTGCTTTAGATGCTGAGACAGAAAAGAGAATCCAACAATCTCTTTTCGGTGATTCAAATGGAGATAAAAAAAGAATTACTATTGCAGTTGCTCATAGGTTAGCAACAATAAGAAATTCCGATGAAATAATCGCATTGGTTGACGGTGTTATAGTAGAACGTGGGACACATAATGAATTGGTAAAAAATGACAATGTATATGCCTCCCAATGGTCAATTCAAACCGGAGAAATTGATTCTTAGGTGGTATAATTTTGGATATCCAATGGATAAAGATTCATCCTGGTAAAGTATTCATAGGCTCCGATAATCGTTCTGTTCTTTTTGGAGGAATTGGGCCTAGGCACGAGGTAAAAATTGATTACGAATTTGAAATTTCTTTCTTGCCTGTCACAAAAGAACATGCATCTAAGATGTTATTATCCAATGAGTATAATATTGCCTCAGAATCTGAATGGGCACTCGCTTTTAAACAGGGTTTAATTTCAGGAAATAATGAAGTAGAAGAATTGACGGATCGAATACGAGGTTCTTATTGGTCGAAATTTTGTGATGGTAGGCCCTTTCTCGAAGATGATTGGCTGATGAAATCCTCTCGTTCTTGGAATTCAGGTACTCCTTCAATGAATCATCTCAGTAGGGGACAAAATTCAGAGTATCTTCGAATAGTTAAGAGACCCAAGAATCATATTTTTAGCCCAAATTCTCCTCAATTACCAAGGTCTTCTGACAAATATAAGTTATTGTCTGAAGAATTTTTTATTGCATTTGTTGTCGGTATAGCCCCTTCTTTTTTGTGGGCTTACTTCAACGCTAGTGACGGATATATATCTGAAGGCTGGTTAAACCTTGTTTTTGGTGGTCTTTTTATTGGTGTATTTACGGTTATCTTTTGGCGTCCCAAAACAACTTCTTGGCGGGTTGGAACTAATTGTGGAAAGATGAAACCAGTCTAACGTTTTCTATCATCTATTTGCAAGCCTGATTTTCCTCTTAGTATTCTTATCCATCCTGTCAAAACACCCATTCCATAATTCCAGTGTAATGTGTAAGTTGCTATCGATGACAAGAATATAGTTTTCTTCGTCTTACTTGGTGAATTTCCTTTCCATGAACCATACCATGCTATCAGATTGTATAGTAGAATAAGTGTTGGCAATGTGTGCACTCCAAGTCTTGGAAGACCCATTGGTACTGTTGATAAACTAATATCCCAAAATTCCGGCCAAGCCAATCCTTCATTCGCCAAGCCCCAGAAAAAGAATCCAAATGCAGCTATTACTATTGGAGGAAATAATGCAACCGCTGTATGCGTAGGCGCTCTTAGTTCAGGATATTGGTGACTTGCTAAAGTTCTTACAAGTCCATAGTTCCTAATTTGTTTCTTTACTCTTGATAAATCTCTTCTTCTATGCCACATAATTGCAGTTCTATCTGTCCACAATTTTTTTCCAGTCATCCTAATTTTATGATCAAGCATAACATCTTCTGCACCTATTGCCCCTTCGTCAAATCCTCCAATCTCTTCAAGAACTGAACGTCTGTAAGCACAATTGACACCCGGTAATTGAGTTACCTCCTCAAGTTCTTTTGTCCCTGCTTTACCATAATTTGTTCCGGCTGTAAATATTGTACTACAGAATGCAACATCTATTACTTGCTGCCACATTGTTGATTCTTCAACAGGTGCGAAATTTGGTCCTCCAACTCCACTAACTTCTTCTCTAACAAACCATGAAACTAATTTTTCAACCCAATCTTTTGGGACAATTACGTCATCGTCTGTGAACAATATTAATTCTGATTTAGTCGCATTAATTGCTATATTGCATGCATCTGCTCTAGTTCTAGACCCTTCATCGTCTATGAATTGGATGTTATTATTTTCACAAATTTCCCTCCCAGGGTCGTTTGTAGGGCCTACTACGACTATTTTACAAGGACCTGAATAAGTTTGATCGATCAGTCCTTTGAGCACAATATCTAGTTCCTCATGATTCCTAACGCTAGGAATGATGACTGTAACAGAGGGATTGCTCATGGCTGTGCGTAAGCGCCTACGCTTTCAATAACATCGATGGATAATCAAGCATCACTTGTAACTCTTGGAGCTAGGAAGTATACCCAACTTGCTCCTCCATCATTACTATTCCATGTGAGACGTAATGGATATTTATCTTGAAATTCCAAAGTCACAGAATCAGTTAGTCCACTTGCTAGTTTTCGAGTCAAAGGGTCTAGGAATTGTAGTGAATAGGTTGAATGAGTCGGATTCGGAGCCACAAGTTCACTAAGTTCTCCTGCATCAAATCTGACATTTACAGATTCTCCTGCTTCCACGGTTACTGACACACTCATTTGATTTGCATCTAAACTTAAGTCCACTAATTCGCCTACAAATTTTGCTGCTCTCAATGCATTAGACAACTTAGCTGCATCAATAGTTGCCTTACTGTCAAAAGTCAAGGATGGCATTTTAGGTTCATTCATAGTACCTGTGTCTAATCCCCTTAGAATTCGGTGTACTGCCCCAACTCTTACGTTTATTGCACCTATTGCTTCATCGTAATCTAATTCAACTAAGTCAGAAGGTCCTGCGAGACTTAGTAAATCTCGTAATTTAACTAACTCTAGGCCTATCTCCACTGGTTCTACTTCATAAGTTTCGAAACAAGCACTCCCTATTGTTGCAGATAATAATGCCACATGTGAACCATCTACTACATTGATATGAAGCCCATTCTCTCCCCATACTAATTTTGCTTCTTCTGTTAACACTGAAAGCAAATCCACAATTTCTTTCATTAATTGCGTATTTGCTGTGACTCTCAACATCATGACACCTCTTACTTATCCCACCCTTAACTGCTGGTTATTCATGCTTCTGTTTGAGCAATTAGTAATTCGCTTATCAAAACTTTACTTTTTTTGCTAATTTATTGGTATTCTCTAAACTTGTGTCCACAACTTTCACAGGTGCAAATTTTAGTCTCAGGCTCATCAGAAGAACGTGTTTGCATAAGTACAACAAATATTCTGTCTTCATCGCACTTAGGGCACCGATAATCTCCTACCCACAGAGTTCCTTGAGCAACATCTACCGGTACAACTTCCTTCAAGTGTTTCAAATCCGGAGCTGCACTAGAAGTCCCTGCTTTCGATAGATCAATGGTGATTCCAGTCTGAGGGTCAGTAAACTCTGCACCTTTCCCATCTTTTCCTGCGAGAGGCCCTTCATACTTGCATGAATAATTCGTACACCTAATATTTCCATTCCCTTCCATAAAACCTAACGTACCACATTCTGGACAAAACATAACTTCAACCACCAGTTGATTTCTATCAACCAACCGAATAGTGGTAAATCATTGTGTTATTGAACATTACTCATCATTGAACTGCAAAAAAACCTAGGTTTATGAAAATAATTCGATTCCGGCTTTATAACCAGTCCATGCCAAACCTATGCTTCCTATGATTGTCAAACTAACGTATAATAATGTCGTAGACATCTCGTTTTCAGATAAATTCACCGTATCCATTGCGAAAGCCGACATTGTAGTGAACGCTCCGAGTAAACCCGTGCCAAATAATAACAGATTATCTTGACTGATCAATGCATCAGCAGCGATAGCACCAAACATTACTCCGAGTAAAAGAGAACCTAGTAAATTTACAGTTATAGTACCATACGGTAATCCTTCCGAGGGCATAATATCTGAAATTATATATCTTAGAATAGCCCCTATCGCTCCACCGACTCCAACCAATAGCATGAGCCTACCTTCCATAACCCGGCCAAGGGATGCCAGTTTTGACGCCTTCGCTTGGAATCGTGAGATTGAAGCATGAAGTCCATGTCGAAGAGCCCGTGCGTATCATCTACGATTGGAAGCTAGCCCGTGTTATTGATGATGATAATGAGGTCATCGATGAATTATATTGGAATAGAATTTCAACAAAAGCACTTGTTAATCGCCTCTATGATTTACAATCAGGCCGCATGAGTTCTGAAGCACGTTCTCTTAAAGAAAGGTTTCCAGATGCTACAGTAGATGCGTTGGGTGTATTGTCATATTCTGGTTGGCCTGAGTTATCCGAAGAAGAGGTGCGAAAATTCACAGAAGCTTCCACTCGTCTAGCTAAGCGTGGTGTTGCAGATTCCTCAGGAGATATAGACAGGCGTCTAGATATGTTAGTATCAGCAAATAATGAACTTAGAGCCTCATGGACAACTCTTGAGGCTAGGTGTATCGAATGGGTAGGTCTATTTCTATCTGAACTCGATTTAGACACAGACAGACGAGAAATTCCTGTAATAGTTTCGTCATCCTCATCGATTAACGAGGTTTCAGAGAAATTTGGCGTAGCCGACACTTTTCATCAACCTACGGAAGATGAATGGCTTGTCCTTAAATCTCATGCTCAAACAGTAGTTGATTTAACTGAGACACTATCAAATCATGAAGAAGCAATTCGAGTTTTGGCTAATGAGTATTTACCTAGTTTATCTGCATTAATCGGTCCAATAGGTGCTGCTAAATTAGTAGTTTTAGCAGGGGGTAGAGAGCGATTAGCTCGTATGCCATCAGGAAGTTTACAAGTGTTAGGTGCCAATGCAGCAATGGCTGCCCATCGAAGAGGTGCCCCCCCTCCTAAACACGGAGCGGTTTTATTTTCTATGCCTGCAGTTAGTCGTAGCCCCCGCTGGGTTCGTGGTAAAATCGCTAGATATTTGGCGGGAAAAGCCAGTATTGCTGTTAGAGTAGATCACTTTGATGGTACACCATGGACGAAAGAAGATATTTCTAAAATACATAAGGAAGCTGAAGCAATAAAAAACAAATTCCCTAAACCTCCTAAGAGGAAGTGAATTCATGGCCCGAAGAAAACCCATACAATTAGCATGGGGAATTCGTAAAGAAGGACGTTCTCTGTGGACTAGAAATGCGGTGAAAGGTATTTCAGTTAGAGGAGAAAGAAGAAAGAAAGATAGCCGAATAGAATGGCGACACTGGGATCCCACAAAATCTAAAGTGGCCGCTAGTTTACTAAAAACTCAAAGAGAACCTAGTTTAATGCTTCCTAGAGAAGGTACAACCTGCCTCTATCTAGGCGCATCTTCAGGGACTACAGTTAGTCATATTCATGACCATGTCTGTGGTTCAGGGAATCACCATAATGGGCAGGTTGTGGCAGTAGAAATAGCCCCGAGAATGATGAGAGATTTGAGTAAACTATCTGAATTAAGGCCTGGCTTAATTCCTGTTTTGGGAGACGCTAGAGATCCTTTAGTTATATCTCCGTATCTCAGAAGTAAAGTTGACTGGATTCATCAAGATATTAGTATAGCGGATCAAACAAATTCATTTCTGAAGATATCTGAAATTTTCCTTAAAGTCGGAGGAATTGGCTTATTATCTCTCAAGGCCGCTAGTGAAAGATGGTTGGAGGGAGGTGATGACTCTAGATTTGCAGTAGCAAAGAAATTAATAGAATCCAACAAAAAAATAGTTTTATTAGAGATTATTGACATCTCATACTTTGAGGGTCAACACAGAGTATTTGTTATTGAAAGAGATGATAATTAATTGTATTATCAATAACCGGAATTACCTGCTTCCGCCATAACTATTAATGCTATCATCACGATGTAGAATATAATGATGATCCCAAACACTACAATATTTACCCAACCCACAATCTGTGCTGCTTTAGCTAGTCCTTGATCAGGATGACCTGGTTGACTATTTGTTATTGCCAATGCACCATGAGCCAGAATGACTGCTGGAATCGAGGTACAGATTCCACAGATGAACCATGACACAGCTGCAAGGACAAGCGCTAGAGTAGCGTTAGTTGTTGTATATTGTCCTATTGGATGCCCACTAACTTGTACAGTACTACCTGCATTCTTTCCAGGGTTAGCCCATGGTATCTCACTTTCTTCACTCATTAATCACCGCACACCAATTCTTTTTTTAACAGTTATTCATTCAATCTAACTGACAAATCCTTTCAGACAATGTAATGTAATTGCAGTTCATGGTCTGAGCGTGCCTGAAATGCCAGAGGTTGAAACAGTCCGTAGAGGCCTTGTACCACATTTAGTAGGTTCAACAATCAGCTTTGTTGATTTACGTCGACCGAATCTTCGTTTTCCATTCCCTGAAGATTTCGAAGAAATATTAACCGGATCTCAAATTGAAAGAATTGATAGGCGTTCCAAGTATCTTTTATTCCGTTTATCAAATGACT